>Ga0123354_10001446_pt1 | contig 28860 bp, 23 predicted proteins | sample TergutLab28metaG_2_FD_97872 | JGI IMG/M metagenome (GOLD analysis project Ga0123354, IMG submission 97872) | Labiotermes labralis P4 segment gut microbial communities from Petit-Saut dam, French Guiana - Lab288 P4 | ecosystem: Host-associated > Arthropoda: Insects > Digestive system > Gut ... | reverse complement strand
TACCGCAACGCCCCGGCGTCGGCCGGGGACGCGGTGACGAGTACGGTGTCCGCGAGGCGCGACAGGGCGCCTGTCAGGTCCACGACGCCGACCACGCCCGCCCGCCGGTCGGCGGTGACCACCGGCCCGGCCCCGTCGAGCAGGCCCAGCGCGGTGGCGGCCCCACGGCCGGCCACCGCCTCACCCGGTTCCTTCGCCAGACGGCCCGTCACCACCGGGCAGTCGGCGGGCAGTGTACCGACCAGGCTGCGTACGGGTACGCCGAGGGGGATCTGTCCGGTCAGCGTACCGGGGGCGGCCATGACCGCGTCGGTGGCCGGACCGAACCCGACAGCCCAGGCGACTCCGGGAAGCCCGGCCAGTACCGCGACCGACTCCGGGTGGAGGCCGGCTTGTCCTGACGTGTCGGTGACAGTGATCAAACGGGTACCCGCGTCATCGAGCGAGGCGAGGACGCCCGCTTCGGTGGCGGCGGTACGTCCGGCTGTCATCAGGACGACGAAGCACAACAGCGCGACGATGAACGCCGCCACGATGGAGGAGACCGGGTTGGCGAGGGTGGCTTTCACGGCGTCCCGCGCCATCACACCGGGCCGGGGGCGTCCCGGTTTGGCCGGCGTCATCGCGAGTCCCCCACGACGATGTGCTGATCGGCCAAGTTCGCCAACTCCTCCTGATGGGTGGCGACGACGACGGTGGCCCCCCGGTTCGCCTGACCCCGCAGCGCCTCCCACACCACCGCCGCGGAGTCGTGGTCGAGGTTGCCCGTCGGCTCGTCCGCGAAAACGACATCGGGATCGGTGACCAGAGCCCGGCACAAGGCGACGCGTTGGGCCTGGCCACCGCTGATTTCGCCGGGGCGATGGTCCGCGCGATGCGCGACCCCGAACCTGTCCAGCAGGCTACGCGCCCGGCTGGCGGTGACAGCGGGATCGAGTCCTGAGAACAGGGCGCCCTCGGTCACGTTGTCGCCCACCGTACGCGACGGGTCCAGCATGGCGTCCTGGAACACGAAACCGGACCGGGCAGCGCGCAGTTGGGAGCGTCCCGCGTCGGCCAACGACTCCACCGGGCTCCCGTCCCAGATGACGGTTCCCGAACTCGCACGCAGCAGCAGGGTGAGTACGTACAGCAGCGTCGACTTGCCCGCGCCCGACGCACCGGTCAGTACCGTGACCGTGCCGGGTACCATGGTGAGGCTCACCCCGTCCAGCACCCGCTCGCCGCCGCGCCGGTAGGCGAAGGTCAGGTCGCGGGCCTCCAGATGAAGCCCCTGTACCGGTACCTCGGTCACTTGGGCGCCTCGGCGAACAGTTGGACGACATCGCCGGCCTTGTACCCCGTCGACGATCAGCAGGGAAGCGTCCCCGCCGCGTACGGTGACCGTGGCCCGCGTACCGTCTTGGTGCAGCACGAACCGCGATCCGTCAGGCGCCGTCCCCACGGCGGCCAGCGGCACCGCCGGACCGGTGATCACCGGCGAGACGACAAGGGTACCGTTGACCATCAGCCCACCCGGAGTGTACGAGAACAGATCGCATTGGTCGGCGCAAACCGGGCCGCCCTTCGCGCCGGTCAGGCTGGCCGTGTACCCGCCCAGCGTGGTGGGACTCACCTGGGCGACGGTCGCCTGCCACGTCACCGCGCTGTCGGGCGACGAGACGGTCACCGACTGGCCCGACTGGGGTACCACCGCCGACGAGGTGTTGGCGCCAATCGCCGCCTGAAACATCGGGGTGTCGTTCACGACGGACAGAATCGGCTGTCCCGGCGAGATCACCGCGCCGACCACCACCGCATCGTCGAACACCACCCGGGCGGGCAAGGGCGCCACAAACAGGATGTCTGAAGCCTGTACGACCCCCGTACAGTCCACCTTCAGCGCCTCCTGCCAGGCGCAGACCGCGTCAGCCGTCGCCGACCGGAACTGCCCATCGGGTTTCGCGTCCAGGTACCCCGCGGCCTGGAGGAACGCCTGAAGCTGCCGTACGTCGTCCCCGCTCACGCCGGCGCTCAGTTCGCGGAACGCGGGTACCGACCCCTGCGCCACGACCACCGGCTTCAGGTCGACCGAGAGCAGGACATCCCCGGCTTTGACAATCCCGGATGTGGGCAGATTGATGGCCGTCACCATGCCTGACAAGGAACCCGCCGCCAGCGGATGGGTTCCCCAGGTCACCGTGACCGTCACGGGAAGCGACGCGCCAATCGACGCCTCCGCCACCGTGTACGTGGCGGGAGGCAACTGCTCCTCGGACACCTGCGGCGGCGTGAACGTCGCCCGCGCGGCCCACCAAGCCACGCCCGCCACCACGACCAGCGACACCAGCCACACCAGCGGAACCCAAACCTTGCGCCGCACGTGAACCTCCTCACCTGGCGTCAACCGCGTACCCGTTGCCGACCTATTTGGTACCCCACGGTTGCGGGCACAACGCCTCAAGCGCATTCTGCTGGTCCATGCTGAGCGCCTCCAGAGCCGGATCATTGTAGGGATGCCAATCAGCGTCGCCCGACTGCGCATCGGTACCTGGCTGTTGAGCGTCAATCCACGCATCCTCGCTTGGGGGCGGGCCCATGGCCACACCATGCGCGACAAGGCACGCCCTGGTGTCGAGCAACTGCGAATAGAACACCTTCAACTCGTCCACTGTCGCAGGTACGCCATCGGCGGAGTAGCCCATGGACACCCGGCATGCTTTGATATCCGTTGTGAGCCGCGCGAACTCATTCTGATCCGTGAAGCCTTCCTCAATTCCGCCGTCGAGGTCCACGGTGACCTGCCAACCCTTGCCGTCAAGACACGACTGAAGCCCGGCCTGATACTCCTCGCGTTGGGCCGCCTGCTCAGCCACCCACGGCGGGTCCACCCACGACGCAGACGGGGCCGGAGCCGGACCCGTCGACGTACATGCCGCCAGCCCCGCAACGGCGGCCACGCACACCACCGTGGCCGTCGCGCGGAACTGTAACCGGGCTCTGGATGTCATAGCCCCTGATTCAACGCCGAACCAAACGGGAAATCAAGGAATTCTGCAGGATCATGGTATGTTCTGTGAAAGTTGCCCAAAAGTTTTGTACCGCAAGGGCAGCACCGGTGGCGGGTGATCCGTTGGTTTGGCCACCGGGCGAAGGTGCTAGGTTGGCGCCATGGACACCGTACCGGCTGAGGACCGGGCATGAGCCTCGCCACCCTGGCCTTGATCGTCGCCGTCGCGTTGGCGGGGCCGCTGTTGGCGTGGTCCGACAAACTCCGGATTCCGGTGGTGATCGGGGAGTTGGCCGTGGGGATCGCCATCGGTACCACGGGTACGCGCTGGGTCGACCCGACCGATGTCACCTTCAAGTTCCTGGCCAACCTGGGGTTCGCCATGGTGATGTTCGTGGCCGGATCGCACGTCCCGATCCGCGAACCGGCCCTGCGCGCGGGTGCCCGGTCGGCGCTGGTACGCCTGGCGGTGATCGTGGTACTGGCCGGGGTGCTGGGGTACGCCGTGTCGGCGCTGTTCGGTACGGGCCACGCCGCGCTGTACACCGTACTGTTCGCCTCGTCCTCGGCGGCGGTCGCCCTGCCGATCACCGAATCCCTGCAACTGAGCGGACCGGGTTTGCTCAAGGCGTTGCCGCAGATCGCCATCGCCGATGCCGCCTCGATCATCGCTTTGCCGCTGGCCCTCGACCCGGCCAACGCGGGGCGGGCGGCGCTCGGCGCGCTGGCCGTGATCGGCAGCGGCGTGGTCGTCTTTGTTTTCCTGTGGCAGTCCCAGAAACGCGGCTGGTGGCAGAAGGTACGCGACAAGTCGGAGGAACGCGACTTCGCCATGGAACTGCGGATCAGCCTGCTCTTACTCCTGCTCCTGGCGGCCCTGGCGACGCAGACCAAGGTTTCCATCATGCTCGCCGGCTTCTGCCTGGGCTTGGCGCTGGCCGGGGTCGGGCAGCCGCACCGCTTGGCCCGGCAGTTGTTCGGGTTGACCGAGGGTCTGTTCGGGCCGGTCTTTTTCGTCTGGCTCGGTGCTTCCCTCAATCTGCGGATGCTGTCCCAGCACCCGGAAATGATTCTCCTGGGTGTTGTTCTGGCCCTGGCGGCGGTGGTGGCACACCTCGGCGCGGTACTGTTCAAGCTGCCCGTCTCGTACGCGGCCTTGTCGGCCGCTCAGCTCGGGTTGCCCGTGGCTGCCGCCACGCTCGGCGACCAGCTCAATATCCTGAAGCCCGGCGAGGATGCCGCGCTGCTGTTCGGCGCGCTGCTGACGATCGCCGTGGCGACCCTGGCGGCCCGCAGGGCCGCCCGTACCGCGTCGCCAAACGTACCGGCGACGGGATAATGTGGTTGGTGTTGCTCCGCGTGGGTAAAGGGGGTAGTACGTGGTGTCAACTCGGACAGTGGCGGTCAGTGCCAACGGCTACAAGCCGGAGGGGTTTGCGGGACAGCGGTTGCGCGTGGTGCCGGCCTCGGTGGTGGCGGCCGCGAAGGCCAATCCCATCACGGCTTGGTTGACGGTGACCGACATCGGGTATTTTCCGGCCGCGGTGGCGCACCGGTGGCATCGTGACGCGGGTGCCACGCAAACCATCCTGATCGTGTGTACGCAAGGGCTCGGGTACTGCCAGTTCCAATCGACCCGGGTCAGCGTCAGCGCCGGGCAGGTCCTGGCGATTCCGCCGGGGGTGGCACACGAGTACGGCGCCTCGGCGCAGGCGCCGTGGAGCATCTGGTGGGCGCACGTCACGGGCACCGGCGTACCGGCCTTGTTCGAGGCGGCTGGTTTCGCAGACCGGCCCGTTGTCGATGTCCATCATGTGCTGGACATCGCCGCGCTCATCGACCGCGCCCTGACGATTCTGGAACGCGACGATTCCCAGCTCAGCCTGATCGCGGCGTGTGGTGCCTTGACGTACGCCTTCGCGCTGGTGTGTTCGGAACGCCGCCTTGACACTTCTACCTCGGCTGAACAGTCCGTGGTCACGGTGGTCGATTATCTGCGGGCGCACGCCGCGTCTCACGTGTCCAGAAGCGAACTGGCGGATCTCGTCGGCCTGTCCGAGTCCTATCTGGCCGCGTTGTTCCGTCAGGCGACCGGGATGAGCATTCTCCAGTACCGGACCCGTCAGCGGATGGCGGTCGCGCGGGAGCTCCTCGATACCACCAGTCTGCCGATCCAGACCGTGGCCCAGGAAGCCGGCTACACCGACCCGCTGTACTTCTCCCGCCAGTTTCGCCACATCCACGGGATGAGTCCCGAGACCTATCGCGCCCATACCAAAGGCTGATGGGCGACCACCCGCCATTCGATGGTCCGTTGGTACGTCGAACCGGGGTACAAGACGGGAGAGGGAAACCCGGCCTGGTTCGGCCCGTCCGGAAAGTCTTGCGGCTCGATGGCCAGTCCAGGTCGGCCGAAGCGGCTGGCGCTGTAGATCTGGACGCAGGGTGCATCGCTGGCAACGGCGACCGCCAGCCCGTCCGGCGCAACCAGATAGGCGTGGGTACGTGGGCCGGTACCGTCGACGACGAAATTGTGGTTGAGCCCGCCCGCGCGGTCGAGTCCGGCGGCGGACAGGTCGGCGAGGACCTCCCCCAGCCGGCGTCCCGCGCGGAGATCCAGCGCCAGGCCGGCCACCGGCCGGATATCACCCGTGGGCAGGTCATCGGCGGTGGTCGGGGTGTACCGTCTGGCCGCCACGTACAGCCGGTGGTCGTCGATGGTGGTACCGCCGGGGCCGGCCAGATTGAAGTACGGGTGGATCGTCAGGTTGACGATGGTCGGCGCGTCGGTCGTGGCGCGGTAGACGACGCGCAGGCCGTCGTCGATGACGGTGAATGTTGCCGTCACGGCCAGTTGTCCCGGGAAACCCTGGTCGCCGTCCGGGCTGACCAGGCGTAACACCGTACTGTCAGGAGATTGGCTGACGACCTGCCACCACACGTCGGCGAAGCCAACCGGCCCGCCGTGGAGATGATTGGGTCCGTCGTTCGCGGCCAGGTCGTACGGGTGGCCGTCGATGGCGGCGCGCGCCCCGGCGATCCGGTTGGCGTACCGTCCGATCGTCGCGCCGAACCGAAACTCGTCGTTGCGGTCCGGCCGTGGACGGCTCAGTACGATATCACGCCACGACCCGTCCGCCAGTCGTACCGTGAAACGGTGAAGCGCGGCGCCGAGCGGCAACACGACCGCCCGGACATTGTCGCCGGCGATGGTGACCGGACCGGCCGTCATCGGGTCAACGCCCACAACGCACCGCGCGGGTGGGACGGCTCACGCCGCAGCAGGTCGCCGAGCAAGGCGGACGCCGCGTCCTGATCGCCCTGAAGGTCGGCGATCTGGGCTTGCAGCAGGAGCACGGTGCGGGCCTGGGTTTCCTCCAGATCTTCGGCGAAGAGCAGCATGGTGGGCAGCGAGGTCGCAAAGTAGTCGATCTCCGGCGTGGTCGCCGACAGTTGTACGGCGTAGTCCGCGAGTGCGGCGAGCGTGGTCTCAGCCGCCGGATCGCCGAGGCGGCGTTGTGCGAGGATGCTGTAGTAGGTCAGATCAGAAAAAGGTACGACGGCCATCGTCCGGAAATCGCCGCCGGACCGGGCGGCGAGCGTCCACCAGGACGTGGCCCGGGCGGACTCGCCCTGGGCGGAGTAGGCATCGCCCATGGCCAGCCACAGGTCCGAGGCATTCGCCAGCGGGTGCCTGGCTTCGCCCAGGTTGGCGGGCGGTTCGAGTGCGGCCGTCACGGCGGCAATCGCCGCTGCCGGGTCGCCATCCGCCAGCGCCTGGTACGCCAGCAGGTACTGCGCCTGGCTCCAGGCTGCGAGGACAACCCCCTCGCCGCCCTCCCAGGGGCGGAACTCGCGCCCGGACAGCAGGTGGACGGCCAATCCCGGACCCGAGTTCAACGTGGCCAGGGTCGCGCAGACGGCGGTGAGGTCGTCGCGGGCCGCCACCAGGTCCGCCGCCGCGCAGAGCCTGGCCAGGCGCTGCGCGATCGGGACAGCGCGCCGCGCCTGCAGTTGGTCGTACTCATAGAGCAGTTTGGCGTCCGACGGGCGTACCGACTGCGCCCGCGTGTAGCAGGTGTCGGCCGCTACCGGATCGTGGTCGACATTCCAGGCGCTGACGCCCAGGTTGCGCCACGATACCGCGTCGGCCGGGTCGAGCCGGGCGGCCATGCGCCAGTGGTCCTGGGCGTCGGCGCGACGGCCGACGTGGTACAGCCAGTTGCCGAGCAGGGCGTACGCGGTGGCGTCCGTGACCTCGCGCCGGCTCGCCCAGGTGACCACGTCGTAGTCGTCCAACCGGCCGAGTTGGCAGGTACCGCGCGAACAGGCCGCCGCTGTCGCCAGCGCCGCCGCCGTACCGGGCTCGTCGCCGCGATCGGCCAGGATGTGCGCCTGGTAGTACCAGGCCAGCGGTACCGCGCTCACCAGACCCGGATTGGCGGACGGGGCCTGGTCGATGGCCAGGCGGATCAGCCGAAGCGCCGACTCGTCATCGCCGGCGGCGCGGTAGTCGATGGCGATGTCGAGCAGCGTCTGCGGGTCACACGCGAGGTCGGCCGGCTGGGTTTGACCGGCCAGATCGCGCGACCACCAGTCGAGCGGGTCGAGCCGGAGCGTCTCCGCCAGTACCTCGGCGGCTTCGTCGTCGCGTCCGAGTTGCCGCAACGTGAGTACCAGCAGGTTGCGCAGACGGGTGTCGTCGGACTGCGTGACGAGAGCGCGCCGGAGGAAGCGTACGGCCTCAGCCGGGTGGCCGGCGGCCAGTTCGCCAGCCGCGACGAGACCGAGGGCCGGGCTGCGCCAATGGACGTCCCAGGCCGCCTTGATCAACGCTTCCACCGCTTCGCCGGGCCGGTGCAGCCGCCGCAGGGCGAGCCCGAGCCGGTAGTGCGCCTCGCCGTCCGGCGGGTTCGGATTTCGCAGTGTCAGGCGGGCGACCGCGCGGCGGGCGAGGTCGGCGGCCTGCTCGTAGCAACCCTGGCGGTACCGGCGGGCGGACAGCATCGTCAGGCTGGCGGCGTGTCCCGGATCGCGGCGCAGCGCCTCGGCGAGGTACGGCTCGGGCGACCGGGTCGCGTGCCGGTACTGTTCCAGGTGCCGGGCGGACCAGTAGAGTTCGTCGACCGACTCGATGGACTCGGGGGCCGGGATGGCGGTGGCGAGGACGGGCAGTTCCGCCGGCGGTACCGGCCGGGTCACCGCGTACGAGACCAACTCGTCGTCGCCATCGGACAAGCTCAGCCGGACCGGTTCGGCAGCCGTTTCGACGTCGGCGAGCAAAGGGGAGTCTGGGGCGAGATCGGCGCCCTGACGCCACAGCAGATGACCGTCGCGGTCCCACAAGGCCGCGACCACACCCGTACGCGGCCGGGTGACGCCCACGCCGATCCGGGCGTGCCCGCCGGAGACCGCCAGCGAGACGGCCCCCTCCCGCGTCGCGGCCTGGACGGGCCCGATCTGCTGTATCGGGTACCAGTACTGGCTGAAGGTCTTGGTCTCACCCGGACACAGGTAGCTGAAATCGGGTTGATTGTCGGTGAAAGCACCGGCCATCAACTCGACGTACGGGCCGTCCGAGTCGGTCAACTGCCGGTCCCAGGCCCAGCCGAAGGGCGCGTTGCCCCACGTCCACTGCTTCTTGCCCGGCGCGATGCGGTGGTCGCCCCAATAGACGAACCCGGCTTGGCGGCCATGGTCGTAGCCGCCGAAGAAGTCCTGCTCGGTTCCGACGATCATGTACGAGGTCGGTACCGGGATGTTCTTGTACCAGTCGAGCCGGTTGGCGTCGGGGTGCTGGGCGTCGGCGCGAGCCGGGTAATCGATGCCGTAATAGGACCCGGTCGCCTCCGGGAACGTCATCGACGCCCGCTTGGCGTGGTCGGCAACCAACTGGACATCCGGCGGGAAAAACGCCTGGTACTGGTCGCCTGTCCGGGCGGCGACGTTCGACCACCACAGGAAGGTCTGGACGTCCTCGGTCCGGTTGTACAGGCGTACGCGCAACTCGATCAGGCTGCTGTCCGGTCGTAGGCGAATCCCGTGCAGGCCCTTCATGCGGGCGAGCGGGTCGAGGTCGGAACACCAGACGGTGACCGCGCCATCCGGCTCGTACTCGATCGCGTCGTCGGTCGGCAAGAAGGTCGCCGGCCGGTGGTGCTGCGGCCAGTTGAACTCGACGCCACCCGAGATCCACGGTCCGGTCAGCCCGACCAGCGCCGGTTTGATGACGTTGTTGCGGTAGAAGAAGTCGTAGCCGTTGGTACGATCCAATCCGACCTGGATGCGACCGCCGAGTTCGGGCAGGATCATCAGCCGGACGTACCGGTTCTCCAGGTGGATGGCGTGCCAGGCCCGTGGTGCCTTGTGGTGATCGATCTGCTCGAAGAACGGCAGCGGGAACACCGCGCCCGACGAACCCTGGAACACGCGGGACACCAGAAACTCCGGGTACTCGTCGGGCGCGCCAACGGCGTACGTATCGATCGTCACGTCTTCGGCCCAGGCGGCGACGGGCCGATCGTCCAGCGAGGACGGGCGTACGGGCAGCACAATGGCCGACGGTTGTGTGATCACGGCGGATGTTAGGTCGGCAGGCCGATCCGGCGTTCGCCGCTGCGCGACTTCTGGATGATGACGGCCGCGATGAGCATGAGCCCCTGCGCGATGTTCTGCCAGAACATGCTGACATTCACCGAAGTCAAGCCGTCATTCAGGGCGCCGATCAGGAGCACGGCGATGACCGTGGACCCGATGCCGCCCTTGCCGCCGGTCATGACCGCACCACCGAGGGCCACCGCGGTCACGGTCTGCAACTCGTAACCGGCGGTTGCCACGTTGGGTGAGCCGGAACCGGTCTTGGCCGTGTACATGATACCGGCGATCGCACCGCAGACCCCCACCACGGCGTACGCGGCGATGATGTACTTGTTGGTGTTGATGCCGGCCAGGCGCGCCGCCATGTCATTGCCACCGACCGCGTAGATGTTGCGTCCCATGTCCGTCCGGTTGAGGAAGATGTAGAAGATGACGGCAACGATGAAGAAGATCCAGGCCGCGATGGGTATACCGAGGAACGAACCGCTGCCGATGGCCTGATAGAACTTGTTCGCCCCGACGAAACCGACCGCTTTGCCATTGGTGATGACCTGGGCCACGCCTTTGTACGCCGCGAGCCCGCCCAGGGTGGCCACGATGGGATTGATCCGGCCGTACACGATGATGACGCCATTGAGGATGCCGATCACGATCCCGAGCAGGATGGCGACGGCCATGGAGCCGAAGGCACTGCCCCAGGCCGTGAAAGCCATCGCTGAGACGCACGAGGCGACACCGGCCTGAGCGCCGACGGAGATGTCCATGGCGCCCAGCAGGACCACGAGCGTCTGCCCGGCTGACATGACGCCGATGGGGGCCACCAACAAAGCGATGGCCCGGAAGTTGGCTGGGCTCAGGTAATTCGGATTGAGAATCTGGAAGACGATGGCGATCACGATCAACACGCCGAGCAGTACGATGTTTTGCACCGTGCCGGGCCGGCGGAAGAAGTCCCCGACCGTCGACCGGTTGTGGACCGGCCCCGGATTCGCCCGCAGGTCTGGTTCTGGCTCCAACGGCGGAGCTGTCTCCAACGGAGGTACCGGCTCCAACGGAGGTACGGGGGCGGTCATTTCATCTCTTCCTTTTCTGTAGCTGCTGTAGCCAGATCGTCAGCCATCGCCAACGCAAGTATTTTTTCTTCGGTCGCGTCCGCCCGGTTCAACTCGCCGGTGAGGTGCCCGTTCTGCATGACCAGGATGCGGTCGGCGATGCCCAGGATCTCCGGCAGTTCGGAGGAGATCATGAGAATCGCCACGCCATCGGCGGCCAGACCCTCCATGATCTCGTAGATTTCGGCCTTGGCTCCGACATCGATGCCGCGGGTGGGCTCGTCCAGGATCAGTACCTTGGGGCGGGCCGCCAACCAGCGGGCCAAGACGGCCTTCTGCTGGTTGCCACCGCTCAACGTGGATATCAGCCGATCGTACGATGGTGTGCGTACGCGCAGCCGCCCCAGGTACTCGTCCGCCAGCGCCCGTTCTTTAGCGAAGTGGATGAACCTGAAGTGCGTCAACTTCTTGAGGATGACGAGACTGCTGTTGTCCCGGATGGAACGCAGCATGAACAGGGCGTCCCGCTTGCGGTCCTCCGGTGCGTACCCGATGCCGGCGCGGATGCCGTTGGAAGGCTCGTGCAGGCGGACCCGCTTGCCTTCCACCAGTACCTCTCCGGAGCTGATCGGCAAATCGCCGACGATGGCGCCCGCCAGCTCGCTGCGCCCCGCGCCGACCAAACCGGCGAGCGCGACGATCTCGCCCGCGTTCACCTTGAGCGAAATGTCGCGTACATCCGGCGAGGTGAGGTGTCTGACTTCGAGTACGGTGGTGTCCGTCGTGGCGCTGTGGTGGTCGAAGACCTGGGACAGGTCGCGCCCGACCATGAGCTTGACCAGCGAGGCGTTGTCGACGTCGGCGATGGCCTTCTGGGCGACGGTTTCGCCGTCGCGCAGGATCACGACTTCGTCGGCGACCTCGAAGATCTCGGCCAAACGGTGGGAGACGTAGGCGATCGCCTTGCCTTCCGCCTTGAGCTGGCGGATAAGGGTGAAGAGCAGGTTGACCTCGTGATCGGACAACGAGGACGTCGGCTCGTCGAAGGCGATGATGGTGGCGTCGCTCACCACGGTCCGCATGATTTCCACCAACTGACGTTGAGCGGCCGTCAGGTTGATGCCGATCTGGGTGGGACGCAGCACGGAGTCGAAGCCGACCCGCGCCAGATCCGCCGCCGCCTGTTGGTAGAGCTGTTTGTTCTTGAGCCAGCGGGTACGCTGCGGCAAACGTCCGACATAGATGTTCTCGGCCACCGAGGTGTAGGGCACGATGTCAGGCTCTTGGGCGATGACGCGGACTCCGGCCTGATGGGCATCGGCCGGGGTACGGAAACGCATCACCTTGCCGCCGAGGTTGATCTCGCCCGCGTCTGGTTGGTAGTCGCCGCCCAATACCTTGAGCAAGGTCGATTTACCCGCACCGTTTTCGCCCACCAAGGCGGTCACGGTACCCGGCTTCAACTCGAAACTCACCTTGTCAAGTGCGACGACGCCGGGGAAGCGTTTGGTCACGTTCGTGAGCTTCAACACCTGGGACGCCCCACTGCGACTAGTGGCATCGTTCCCCAGCAGCCCGACCTCGCCAGATGGGGCGAGGCCGGGCTGCTGGGATGTCATGGACGATGTGTCGCTCATGCTTCTATGAAGCCTGACAGGCTTGGACATCGGCCGCGCCCATCACGGTCTGCCAGTTATCGGGCGTGACCATATGGGTGGGTGCCAGCGTCTGAGCCTGTGGCTGCGTACCGTTCGCGAGCCAGTCGTGCATGACCTGGACGGCCGAGGAACCGACGTCGGCGCCATTGATGTACAGTGCGGCCTTCATTCCGGAAGGCGTGTTGGTGTTCCAGGGCTTGCAGGCCAGGTACCCACCAAGGGCGACGCCATCGATGTTGTCGGGGGTGATCCCGGCATTCTGCATGGCGGTCACCACACCGGAGACATTCTCATCGTTGCAGCCGACGACCACCCAGTGCTTGACATTCTGGTTGGCGGTCAGCATGGCGGAAGCCTTGTCCTGCGCACCGTTAGGAGTGTTGTCCGTCGAGAGGTCGATCGTTTTGGCAGCGCCACCGCCGTTGGCCGTGAAGGCCGCGGCTGCGCCGTCGACCCGCTGGGTGCAGACGGTCACATCGGGCTCCCAGGCCCGAACCAGGACGGTGTCAGCCGCCGCCCAGCCGTACTGGGTGAACAGAGTGGCCGCTTCTTTACCGATCTCGGTACCCATTTCCGTACCGTCGAAACCGACGCGGGGAAGCAGGTTGGACGCATCGCACTTGGTTGGATCGGGATTGTTGGTGCAGACCTGGTCATCCGAGGAAATGATCTTGATGCCCGCCGCATTGGCCAACTGTGTCACCTGGGGACCGACTGCGCCATCCGGAGGCACGATGATGATGCCATTGACCTTGGCGGCGATCGCCTGGTTGACGGCGTCAATCGCCGCCGAGTCATCCGCGGTATCGGCGAGCGGATAGAAAGTGATCTTGGCGCCAAGACTGTCGGCCGTGCTCTGTGCACCGGCTTTCTCGGCGACGAAGTATTGCTGATCAGCCTGCTTCTGGATATAAGCGATACTGATCTGGCCGGTCTGTCCGCCTGCTGTGGGGGAGGTGGTTGAGCCGGTGTTGGTAGTCGGTGATGAGCAGCCTGCGAGCATTAGTGCCACAATCGCGAACGCCGCGCCGATGGCGCCGGTTCTCTTGGTGGTATTCATTGAAATTCAGCCTTTCCTTGGTTGTCGGACGGGTTCGCCCGACAGTTGACGCGGCGCCCTGCTCTCTTGTTCACTCGGGGATCCCGGTATGATCCCCGAGTGAGCAGGACCCCAAACGTCATTATCACGCCGGCGGTGACCAGGGTCTAGGGAGAAATCGACCATCTACATGGACATAGTGATTATCTCGAAATGGTAACGCCATCCCCATGGTTGCGAAGGACGCGGTACACGGGGCACGAACCGGGCGTTTTGACTCTCCAGTACCCCGGTTCACGCCCCGCCAGTACGATTCACATCACGGGGGAAGCCGGGGATAGAGTGGTACCGCCAAGCCGGGGACTTGGCCTGAGTCGAGAGGATCCGACAGTGAAGTTCTTGAAGCGTTTCTTCCTCATTTTGGGTGCGGTGTTGGTGCTGGCCACCGCTGGGTTGCTGCTCTACGAATTCCGGTTCAGCACCAACTCGCTCAATGCCATCATCGCCGCGGCCGTGACCAACAAGTCGAGCCAGGACAACCACGCGTACGACCCAACGTTGGCCGGGCTGTGGCTCGGCATCGCTGGTGCGCTGATCGGCGGGATCGTGCTCGGGGTCGGCATCGCCTGGCCACGCCGTACGTTCAAGCATCGTCTTGAGGACAAGCAGGCCGAGGACGCCGCTGCCGCCCAGGCGAAAGCGGATAAAGAAACCCAGCACGAGGCGGAGAAGGCTGCGCGCCATCATGGATCGGCGCTGCCGCCGACCGCGCCGGCAGCCGATTCCGCTCAGTCTTCGGCGGAGCAGGGTACCGCCTAACTTTTCCGGTGCCCGTACACTGGACGTATGTATAGCGAACCGCGCGACGTCGGGCCGCTCTTCGGCGGGGACCAGCGAATCGTCGAGTCCGACCGGCAGTTGGTCGTCAACCTCTTGACGACGGCCCATGCCGATGCTCGCCTGACCGACGCGGACTTCTCCGCTCGGATGAGCCAGGTGTACGCCGCCCGCTTCTTCGACGATCTGGTACCGATCACGCGCGACCTCATGGTCGGGTGACGGTACGTACCGTCAGAGTGGCACCTTTGTCAGGGAGTGTCACTGGCCCGCAGTGGTGGTACGATTTACCTATGAGTACCACCATGACCGCAACGATCGGGCCCAAGGGACGGGTGGTGATTCCGCACGACCTACGTGTACAGCGGGCCTGGTCGGACGGAAGCGTTCTGACTTTCATTGAGGACGGTGAGTCGGTTCGAGTGATGTCGGCTGACGAGGCACTCCGGCAATTCCGCGACTCGGTGGCGGGGCAGACGAGCCCGGTCGACGAGTTGATCGCGGAACGTCATCGGGCGGCGAAGACCGGGGAGTGACCATGGCTATCCTCGACTCATCGGCCATCTTGGCGTATTTGTGGGCCGAACCAGGGTGGGAGACAGTTCAACAGTCCTTGGCCGAGGGTGCCGTCTGTACCGTCGTGAACTGGTCCGAGGTGGCGGTCAAAGTTTTGTCACGGGGCGGCGACTGGACGGCCGCCGAAGCAGCGCTGAGAGGTAAGGGCCTCACCATCGTGTCTATCGAGGTTGACGACGCCGCGGCAGCCGCCCGCCTGTGGCTGAACCATCCCACCTTGTCTTTGGGCGACCGGCTGTGCCTGGCGGTTGGTCTGCGAACCGGTACGACCATCCTGACCGCTGACCGGGCGTGGACGGCGGTCTCCAGTGCGGTGACGTTAGTCCGTCGGTAGCCATCCCGATGCGGGGATATGCTTTCTCCATGGCTGACATGGCGTTTGGGATTGATATCGGCGGGTCGGGGGTCAAGGGTGCGCCCGTCGATCTCGGTACGGGTGAACTGACCGCGGAGCGCGTACGCCTCCCCACGCCGCTGCCCGCGACCCCGAAAGCGGTGGCCAGGACCGCTGCCAAGTTACTGGAGTCCTTCGGCGACACCGCCGGCCTGCCGGTCGGCATTACCGTACCGTCCGTGGTGACCCATGGCATCACCCGGAGCGCGGCCAATATCGACAAGAAGTGGATCGACTGTGCGGCGGAGGATCTCCTGGCGGACGTTCTCGGCCGGCCGGTCAGCCTCCTCAACGACGCCGACGCCGCCGGGCTGGCTGAGAGTTGCTATGGCGCGGCCAAGGGGCAGCCGGGCCTGGTGATCGTGACCACGCTGGGTACGGGGATCGGTACGGCGATGATCTACGACGGTGTCCTGATGCCCAACAGCGAGTTGGGGCATTTGGAGATCGATGGCTTCGACGCCGAGGCACGCGCGGCGGCCAGCGCCCGTACCAAGGAGGACCTGAGCTGGCCCGCCTATGGCAAACGCCTGCAGCGGTACTACCAGACTCTTGAACTGCTCTTCACCCCGGACTTGATCGTGGTCGGCGGTGGCATCAGCCGCAATTCCGACAAGTTCCTGCCGTACCTCAACCTGAGTACCCCGATCGTACCGGCTCAGTTGCGTAACCAAGCCGGCATCATCGGTGCGGCCAGGTACGCGGCGACGCACAGGTTATAAATCAGCGGAGTGAGACAAAGGGGACGGTTCTGTTTGTCTCAATCGTGTACCACGTTGAGACAAACAGAACCGTCCCCTTTGTCTCAGCTCACCCGCCCAACAGCGTCGCATCCGGAGTCGTACCAGCCTGCGGAGCGGTGGATTTCGCGGTACCGGTCCGGGCGGGACCAACGGTCGTATCGGCGGTGTTGTACCACTGACTCACCTTGTCGCGGGCCTCTTCGAGATCGGACAGATCGTCATCGACGTGGCTGGAGACGGCGTCGAGGAAGTCCTCCTCCGCCAGTACCTCGGGCGGTACATCGGCCCCCGCGCCGGGGTCGACCTCCTTGGACGGCCCGGGGCGAGGCGTCCAGTCGGGGGTGCCGGTCGGCGTATCGATTTCGCTCATTGTACTGTCCTACGGGTAGAATTGTCTTTCCAGTTTACTGGAAGGCTCCACGAAGTGACGAGCCCGGGGATGATTGCATGGTCACCGGTGGAGGCGTTATCCATAAGGAGGACACGTGTCTGAAACAGCTATTCTCGTATTGCCAGATGGCCAGAGGGTCGAACTGCCAGTGGTGGTCGGTACCGAGGGCGAGGCCGCCGTCGACATTTCCCACCTGCGGTCGCGGACGGGGTACGTCACGCTGGACGACGGCTACGCCAACACGGGCTCGTGCGAGTCGAAGGTCACGTTTATCGACGGTGACAAGGGAATTCTGCGCTACCGCGGTTACTCCATCGAGGATCTCGCCAAGCATTGCTCCTTCATCGAGGTCGCTCAGTTGGTGATCTGGGGCGAGCTGCCGACGCCCGACCAGCGGTCCCGTTTTTCCGACCTGCTGACCGAGAACTCGGCGCTGCCGGAAGATTTCCGCCGCCATTTCGCCGGTTTCCCGGCCCATGCCCATCCGATGTCGATCCTGTCGGCCATGGTCAACGCGCTGCAGAGCTACGATCTGCCCGGTATGGTCATCGATTCCGAGGAGGAATTCGAGCGCGTGAGCGCGGCCCTGCTCTCCAAGGTACGTACCATCGCGGCCGCGGCGTACAAATCCTCCATCGGCGAGCCGATCGCCTACCCCCGGTACGATCTGCGGTACGTCGAGAACTTCCTGCACATGATGTTCTCGCGTCCCTATCGCGAGTACGTACCGACCGCCGAGGCCACCGCCGCCCTGAACCTGTTCCTCCTGCTGCACGCCGACCACGAGCAGAACTGCTCCACGTCGACGGTACGGATGGTGGCGTCAGGCCAGGCCAACATGTACGCGTCGGTCGCGGCCGGGGTGTGCGCGCTGTGGGGCCGGCTCCACGGCGGCGCGAATCAGGCCGTCATGGAGATGCTGACCCAGATCCGGGCCTCGGGTATGTCCGTCGGCGAGTACCTCGCCAAGGTCAAGGATCGCTCGACCGGGTTGCGGCTGATGGGTTTCGGGCATCGCGTCTACCGGAGCTTCGACCCCCGCGCGGCCATTCTCAAGCAGGCCTGCGACGACCTGTTGAACTCGTTGCACGTGACCGATCCGCGCCTCGACATCGCCCGCGAACTCGAAGCGGCGGCCCTGAACGACGACTACTTCATCTCGCGCAAGCTCTACCCCAACGTCGATTTCTACTCGGGCATCATCCTGACCGCCCTGGGGATTCCGCTCAACATGTTCACGGTGCTCTTCTCCATCGGCCGGATGCCCGGCTGGATCGCCAACTGGAAAGAGCTGTACGACAGCCCGACATCGCGGATTTACCGTCCGCGCCAGGTCTACCAGGGTCCGACGCAGCGCGACTGGGTCAACCGCTTCCAGCGGGAGAAGGAGACCACCGGCAACATCGACCTACCCGAGGACCTCCGTACGACCGACTCCTGACGTAGCCCGCGGCGTCGCTACCAGGTTTTGCGCCTTCAGGTCGGTAGAGGGCTCATGCGTCATCATTCTGCCCAGTCAGACCGATCCGGCTGGCGATGTCCTCGGCGCTGGGCAGCAAATCCACCAGGTCGGCGGGAAGTTCACGAACTAAGCGGTACTCGCTCACTCCGATGGGTTTCTCGATGTCTTTCAGGGCGAACTCGGCGATCAATCCGCGCTTGTCTTTGCATAACAGGATGCCGAGCGTGGGCTGATTGGCGTCAGTTTTGATCATCGCGTCAACAGCCGAAATGTAGAAGTTCAATTGGCCGGCGAACTCGGGGCGGAACTTAACGGTTTTCAGCTCAACGACAACGTAGCAGCGCAGTTTCAGATGGTAGAACAGCAGATCGATGTAGAAATCCTCGCCCTCCACCTCGATGCGGAATTGCTGTCCGACAAAAGCGAAGCCAGTACCCAGTTCTAGGAGGAGGCGGGTGACATTCTTGACCAACCGATCTTCCAGTTCGCGCTCTGCCATGTCATCGCGTGCTTCAATGAAGTCGAAGAGATAAGGGTCCTTCAGTATCTCCCGGGCAAGATCGCTTTGAGGTTCGGGCAGACGTTGTCCGAAGTTGGTGGTCTTCGATGGTAGCGCCTGGCGTTCATAAAGCCGGTCCTCGATTTGGAGTTCCATCACTGCAAGCGACCAGCCGCACTGGATGGCCCTGTCTGCGTACCAGGTCATCGCCGTTGGATCTTTCACTTTGTCCATGAGCGCGATGTTGTGAGACCAAGACAATTGTGCAGACAGCGTCTGCACAATTTCAGGCTCAGGAAACAGGCGGGCAAACTTCTGCATGTATTTGAGGTTGCGGACGGAGAAGCCTTTAATTCCGGGATACTCCTGGCGGATGTCGTGGGCAAGGGTCTCAACGAACTTGCTGCCCCAATCGGCTTTCTCGTCGATCAGCTTGCCGACACTCCAGTAGAGCATCACCAACTCGCCACCCAGTGCACGCAGAGTGCGGTGGCGAGCATTGGCGATCCGTGCCTTGATGTCGGCTAACACGTCAAGATAATCATTTCCGTTCAGCAGCATGTTGTCACTAATCTCTTCCACGAAACCACGCTAGCGGCGATCACTGACATTTTTCCGCGTCACGTACGTGTCATCAGTCGCTGGGCGCGTCCTCCAACTGTGCCCGTACCTGGGCGGCCTCATCGGCTTGGCCGAGCCCGTCCAGCGCCTCAGCCAGCTTGACGAGGATCGAATTGCGCAGACCGGAGACATCCGTTCCACCGGTACCCGCCGCGTCGGCATGGGCCAGCGCCTCGTGCCAGATCGGTACGGCGTCTGCGGGGCGCTCCAGGGGACCGGCCAGGTTCTGGGCCGCGAAATGCTCGGCCCGGGCTGACGCGGCGAGGTCGCCGGCCGCCGCGTACCCGTCCGCCGCCTGGAGGAAGGCCGCCACCGCTTCGTCGCGCCGGTCGAGGTCCATCAGTACCCGGCCTTTCGAGTCGGTCAGGTCGGCGATCTTCCAGGGGTACGGCCCGCTCGGATCAGCCTGAACGATACCGATGGCGTGATCCATGTCAGTCACCGCCGTCGCGTCGCCGGCGCCGCCCTTGGCGAAGGCCCAGGCTTCGAGTACCTGTACCTTCATGGGGTCGGCGTCCTGATCCTTGACCAGGTCCCAGGCCTGGGACAGCGCTTCGAGCGCCTCGTCGTACATCTCGAACCCGCGTAAGATGTTCCCCTTGCGCCGCAGCGCGTCGGCCGCGCTGACCGGTTGCCCGGCCTCCTGCAACAGGTCAGCCGTCTTCTGGTACATCGACACGGCGTTGCCGTACTTCTCGGCGTACTCGAACCCCTCGGCCAGGGCAATCGCGGTGTCGGCGCGGTCGCCGGGCTCGGCACCGGCGTCCTCCTCCTCGTGCAGCACCTCCCACAGGGTTTCGACTCCCTCTTGCGGATGCCCGGTCGCCACCAGGGCGCGGCCCAGCCGGTACCGGATGCCCGTGGTCGGGTCCTCCAGTTGCTCGGCTTCCCGCAGGGCGTACCGCAGCCGGGCCAGTTCCTCGTCGCGGTGCCCGCCGTCCTGGAGCAGGGCGGACGCCAGTACGGTCGCCCGTACCAGCGCGTGACCCGCCTGGTACATGGCGTAAATGGCGGTGGCGGCGTCGGCGTTGGCCGCCCCCTCGTCGTACCTCTCCAGGCCGCCCATCAGACGAGCCCGGCCGAACAGGGTGGCCGCCCGGCAGCCGTCCCCGGCGTCCAGGTCCAGAATCCGGTCGGCGTACGGCACGGCCGCGTTGAGATCGCCTTGTCCCGCCCGGATTTCCCAGAGCCACCGCAAGCCCGAGGCCTGGAGGCTGGGGCGGGTCGCGGCGTGGACGACCGACGATTCCGCCAGGGCGACGACCCGGTCGAGATCGACGTCGCCCGCCTGGGCGGTCAGCGCCTCGGCCAGCGTGAGTTCGACATCGGCCAGCTCTTCGCCCGGCTGGCCGGCCAACCGGGTCAGTTCCGCTTCGAGGCGGCCGGCCTGGTCGGCTTCTCGCCCGCCGAACATCGCCATGCCGAGCCGTTCCTCGACGTCGGCCTGGAGAGCGCGGCCCTCGTCGCGCAACGCCTGGACCCGTGCCGGCAACAGGCGCTCGGCCTCGTCGGGGTGGTCCGTCGCCAGGTCGCACCACATCAGGAGCTGCAGCGCCCGCGCCCGCTGCCGGGCATCGCCGTTGTCGCGGGCCCGCCCGGCCGGCTCGATGGCCTCGTCGTACAGATCGGCCTGGAGCAAAACTTCGGCCAGATCGAGCCACTGCTGGGCGGTCGTCGGTACGGTGCCGGCGGCGGCCGGCGGCAGGAAGACGTCGGTGACGATGGGCAGGTCGTAGTGCTCGTTCAGCAGGGCTTTGGCTTTGGTGATCTTGTCCGAGACGTACGCGTTGCCGTTGCGGGCGTCGAAGGCGGCAGCCAGGCGGGTCGCGGCCTGCCAGACGGCAGGTACCAGGCGGGCGACGGTCCAGCGAGGTACGGCTGGCTGATCGGGTTGCGTTGGCGCACCGGGGACTGGCCCGAAGAACTGGACCAAAGTCGGGGCCTCGGCCCCGCGTACGACTAGTTCGCCGTGGCCCGCGCGGACGACCGCTTCCAGGATGGTACCGATGGCGATCAGCATGTTGAGTTGCCCGGCCTCGTTGAGCGAATCGTGGGCCAACCAGGGTAGATGGCGTTCCACCATGGCCAGACCCCGGGCCTCGTTGCCGGTGATCGCGCAGAACACCATGTTGTCCGCCACGATGGAGATGTTGTCCGGGTTGTTGCGCGCCAGCCGGTACGACCGCATGTGCGAGTCCAGAGCGTCCTCCAGCCGCCCGGCCCGCAGCTTGGCGATCAGGGTACGCGAGAGGGCGTGCTCGGGTTCCTCGCCGCAGGTGAAACCGCCCTCCATGATCTCGTCAACTAGTTTCAACGCCAGTTCCTCGTCGCCGATTTCGACCGCGAAACCGGCCAGTTCGCTGCGTCCGCAGGCGTCGCAGTGGCTGTGCTCGTCCCGGGGGGTGGCCAGCAGGCGGGTACGCAGTTGCGTGGCCTCGTCCATCGCACCGGTGTGCCAGGCGTGCTGGAAGCGCGCCGTGATGACCCCGCTCAGCCCCAGGTTCTCCTTGACGTAGTGCGCCTCCATGTCGTCCAGCATCGCCTCGCACTGGGCCAGCGAGAAGATCGGCGCGGCGTCGAGCTCGCCGATCATCCACTTGAACTGCCACATCAGGTCGGCCATCCCGTTGCCGATGTCGGACGGGAACCGTTGCGGGTCGCCGTCGTGTTTCGCCAGGCACCAGGCGAAGGACGACAGTACGGAATCGTTGTCGCCGGTACGGGCCGCCGAGGCGGTCAGCCTCAGCCGTACGGCGTACTCCAACTCCTCGTCGCCGATCTGGCGGGACAGTGACAGAGCCTGGTCGATCATCGCCCGCTCCTCCGGCCCCCAGTAGGTCTGGTCGATCTTCTCCAGCAGATCCCGGATTTCCTGTTTGGTGTCTGAAGCGGGCATCGGTACCTCCTCGTGCGCACTGGCGGGGTCCCTCGATAGCCCGCGGTACCTATCATAAGGTGCTGGGGGTGGCGGGTACGCTCAGGCCGACGCCTCTCGGGACAGTGAGTGTACACTTTTCGCATGGACATTGTGGCAACTAAGTCGCCCGACACCGTCGGGCTACGTGAAACGAGAGCTAACCTGTCGCGGTACGTCACCGCAGTCAAGTCGGGTAAGACCTTCACCCTGACTCAGAACGGCCGACCGGTGGCGCGCCTCGTACCCATGGTCGGCCAGTCCAGCTACGAACGCCTGGTGGCGCAAGGCGTCATCACGCCGGCGGTCAGCCGGTCGGACCGGCTCGCTGCGCCGATCGCAGCTGGCGGTACCGTCTCCGACCTGGTAGCTGAGCAGCGCCGATGATCGGGTACTTCGACACCTCCGCCGTGATTCCCCTGGTCATCGCCGAACCGAGTACACCGCGCTGCCGCGACATCTGGCACGCCAGCGACGTGCGCGTCTCATCGCTGCTCATCGTCGCGGAAGCTCACGCGGCGCTTGCCCAGGCCTTTCGGCTCCACCGCCTCACCGAGGGCACCTATCGCGCGGCAGTGGAGTTGCTGCGTCAGGTGATCGAGCAGCTCGACCTGGTCACGCCGACTCGCCCGATCGTCGATCACGCCGCCGCACTGGCGTTCGATCACGCTCTGCGGGGGTACGACGCCGTTCACGTCGCCAGCGCCCTGGCCCTCGACGGTCCGGACCTGGTCGCGGTCAGCGGTGACCGCGTACAACTGGACGCCTGGGCTGCCCTGGGACTCGCCACCGTCGGTACGGCGGGCGAGGGGGTTCAGTCGGTGTAATGCCCGGCCCTGGCGTTTCCCCGGCGCAGGCGGCCCGCCGCCACCTAATTACCTTGTGCGGTGGTCAAGGCGATGAGGTCCGTGAGGGCGGTGGTCATCAGGGCGCGGTCGGACTGGGTCATGGGGTACGATCCGGCTAGTTGCGACTGTACGTACAGCAGTTGGACGCAGCGGTCGAAAACCGCCTGATCGCTCAGGGTGGCCAGCGAGCGGATGAGCGGGTTGGTCCAGTTCAGGCAGAGGCGGGCCGAGAAGCCGGAGTCGGCGTACTGGCTGTGTGACAAGGCAAAAGCGTCGGTCTGAGCCAGGATTTCCGCCCACAGCCCGCCGGTTGCGGCGTCGGCGGCACGCCCGCGGTCGATGTGCCGGAAGACCTCCGGATCGGCCACGAACAGGGCCGGGGTGTCCGGCATTTCCATCAGCCGGACGACCGCTTGGCACTCGCGCGACTCCAGAGTCTTGGTCGCCCGGTCCTCCAGGGGCTGGGTCAGGTCCCGGTCGTCGAGCGACGGCGGGTCCAGCCGGTCCAGCTCGGCCAGTACATCGACGCGGCTGACGGTGACCGCTGGGTACACGGTCGGCAGTAGTTCCATGAGATCGGAGTCGAAGACGTACCCCCCGTTGACCAGGGGCGAATCGTCGCGCGCCAGGCTGGAGATTTGGCGGTACTCGTCGAGGGTACGGGCGTACCGCACATTCGGCGAGGCCTTGACCAGCCGGTCGATCGTCATCCGGCCGGACGAGGTCTCGACCGACAGCCAGCCGGTGAAAATCTGCGCCATGTCGTCGTCGTGCAGGACCAGTTGCTTGATCGCCTGCTCGTGGACGGCCAGGAAGGCCCCGAACCGGTGCGGCTGGTGCAGGGCCATGTCCATCAGCCAACTGCGGACACCGGCCCCGAGCTGCTCGCGGGTGTACTCCAGGTTGTAGTCCTCGACCAGGCCCTCACGGCTGGCGGTCGGGGTCAATCCGGTGGAATCCAGGACGGCGCGGACGAAAAAGGCCCAGTCAGGCAGCAGATCGTCCGCCCGCTGGCTCAGCAGCATGCGTCCCAGATAGACCCGGGTTGATTGGCGGGCGTTCGGCGGCGGCGCGAAGGGCAGGACGAAGCCCTTGCCCTTGGTGGAGGTACCGGGCGCGCGCAGATCGATCACGTCGAGGGGCTCGAAACCGAGTTCGTCCTTGGCGTACGCCATCAGCGATGGGAAGTCCGGGTCGTCGTCGAGGAACACCGGGTGGACGTTGATGCGGGTGACCGTGTCCAGGCTGGAGGTACCGGGAATCTCGGGTGAGACAAAGGGGACGGTTCTGTTTGTCTCGCCGGAGCCGGCCCGCCGTACCACGTCGATCGGTACGGGCAGGAACTGGCCGTACTCCGTGACCAGACGGCTGACGATGGGATCGGTCAACAGATCGGCCGACTCGAAGTTTGCGGTCAGGTGAACCTGTGTACCGACAGGCAAAGCCGCGTCGATCTCGCGGACCGCGAACGTACCGTCGCCGGAACCCACCCACTCGACGGGGCGCGAACCGGGGGTGGCGGATTGGGACAGGATGCGAATCTGGTCGGAGACCATGAAACAGGACAGCAGCCCGATACCGAACTGGCCGAGGTAGTCGGTCCGGGCCATGCCGAGGATGTCGCGCTTGGAACTGTGCCCGACGGTGGCCAGCAGTTCGGTGACCTCGTCGGCGGTCAGCCCGATCCCCTCGTCGACGAGTACCAACTCGGGGCAGTTGGGCGTGGCCGGATAGACCGTCATGCCCCAAGTGGGCTCCGGTGCGGCGTCAGGTACGGCTGGCTGGTCGCCCAGCGAGAGCCGCCGCGCCGTGATCGCGTCGACCCCGTTCTGCAGCAGCTCGCGGAGGTACACGCGCGGGCTGGAGTAGATGTGCCGGCCGAGGAGGTCGACGACCCCCTTCAGGTCGACCTGGAACGGCCGTACGTCGGTCACCGGGTTCCCCTCTCTGTTGTGGTAAAGCTCTACCCGAGTGTACAGGGGGCGATGTGTACGTGAGACAACAAGAACCGTCCCCGCTGTCTCAACCCGATGCCAAAGTGAGACAAACAGAACCGTCCTCGATGTCTCACGACTGGGGCGGCCAGCCCAGTACACTGATGACATGCAGCAAGAGTCGACGGCTCGCCAATGGTGGAAAGACGCCGTTTTCTATCAGATCTACCCACGTAGTTTCCAGGACTCCAACGGCGACGGCATCGGGGATATCCCCGGTATCATCTCCCGGCTGGACGCGCTGGCCGACCTTGGGATCACCGCGTTGTGGCTGTCCCCGCTCTACCGGTCGCCGGACGCCGACAACGGGTACGACATCAGCGATTACTGCGACATCGACCCCCGGTACGGCACGCTGGCCGACTTCGACCGCCTGGTCGCCGAAGCCCGGGGGCGCGGTATCCGGATCGTCATGGACCTGGTCATCAACCACACCTCGGACGAGCACCGCTGGTTCCAGGCCAGCCGCCGCCGCGAGGACCCGTACACCGACTACTACATTTGGCGCCCGGCCAAGGCGGACGGCTCGCCGCCGAACAACTGGACGGGCTTCTTCATGGGCAGTACCTGGCAGTGGGACGAGGTACGGGGTGAGTACTACCTCCACCTGTTCGACCGGAAACAACCCGATCTGAACTACCGCAATCCGGCGGTGCTGGCCGAGATCAAGGACATCCTGCGGTTCTGGCTCGACCGGGGGGTGGCCGGGTTCCGGTGCGACGTGATCTCGCTGCTGTACAAGACGTCGCTGGACGACGGCGAGTCCGGCCCGATCCGCGGCCTCGAACACTACAAGGCCCAGCCGGGTACCCACCGCATCCTGCAAGAGCTGCGGCGCGATGTGCTCGATCCGTACGGGGCGTTCACCGTCGGCGAAACCGTGATGGTCACCCTCGACGAGGCGAAGAAACTCTCCGATCCGGCCCGGGGTGAGCTCGATCTGATCTTCTACTTCGACCACCTGGAGGTCGACCGGCTGGTGGCGCGGTACGGCCCGAAGCCCTTCCGCGCCGACGAATTGCTGCGCCGTTTGACCAGATGGCAGCAGGGCCTCGACTGGAACGCCGTCTACCTGGAGAATCACGACCAACCGCGCATCGTCTCGCATTATGGCGATGACCAGCAGTTTTGGTCGCGGAGCGCCCGTTTGCTCGCCACCTTGCTCCTGACGTTGCGCGGTACGCCGTTCATCTTCCAGGGTCAGGAAATCGGCATGACAAATTTCGATTTCACGTCCCTCGACCAACTCGACGACGTCGAGAGCCGCAACATGGACGCCTTGCTGAAGAAGTTCGGGATTCCGTACAACGTACGGTGGCGGCTGATTCGTACGGCCTCCCGCGACAACGCCCGTACCCCCATGCAATGGGACTCGTCGCTGGGTGCCGGATTCACCACCGGCGAACCCTGGCTCGGTATCAACTCCAACGCGACGCGGATCAACTATGCCCAGCAGGCGGGCGATCCCCACTCGGTTCTCAGCTATTACCGCCGCCTGATCCGGCTGCGCGCCAACTCGCCGACTTTGTCGCAAGGCGGCTTCGAGCCGGTCTGCGCGGACCACTCGGTGATGGTGTACCGCCGTACCCCGGTGGCGGGCTCGTCCGACCCGGCGTACACGGTCTGGCTCAATTTCAGCGGCCACATCCGGCACCTGAAGCAGCCGTGGCTGGCCTCGGCCATGTGCGCCGAGCCGATCGTGCTGGCCCACGGCATCCACCCGCCGACCTGTGTCGCGTCCAATACCGGCCGGCGCAGTTTGGACGGCATCCTGCTGCCCTGGGAAGCCGTCGTGGTTCGCGAGGTTGACGCGCCGCCTTGGACGGGTGAGCCAGCATGAGCCAGTCCGCCCCTGATGACCGGGTGTTTCGCCTCGCCACGGCCCACAGTTCGTACTGGTTCCGCGTCACCGCCCACGGGCACCTTGAGCACATCCATTACGGCGTGCGCCTGCCCGATGATCAGGATCCCGACGCGCTGGTGGTCAAGCGGACGGCGGGGATCGGTTCGCGGGTGGCGTACGACGAGTCGGACCCGCTGTACAGCCTGGAGAGCCTCTGCCTGGAGTGGTCGGGCACCGGGATGGGCGACTACCGGGACTCGCCCATCGAAGTGGTCGACGCCGACGGGTCGTACCGTTGCGACTTCGTCTACCAGAGCCACGAGGTACAACCGGGGGCCATGACGTCCGTACAACTGCCGGCAGCGTACGCCGAAGCCGGCCAGGCCGATACCCTGCGGGTGACGTTGGCCGACGAAGCGGCGGGCCTGGAGGCGGTCCTTGAGTACACCGCATTTCCCGACTGCGACGTGATCGCCCGCCGTACCATCCTGACCAACCGGGGTACGAAACCAGTTTCAATCCGGCGGCTGGCGTCCCTGACGCTGGATCTGCCCAACCGCGATTTCCGCCTCCTGAGCTTCTACGGCGACTGGTCCAAGGAGATGCATCTCCAGGATCATTCCTTGTCGCATGGCATTTTCATCAATTCGTCGACGACGGGTGCCAGTTCTGCCCGGCGCAATCCGGGCTTTCTGCTGGCGGAAGCGGCAGCCACGGAATCGTACGGGGATGTCTACGGCTTCAACCTCGTGTACAGCGGGAACCACCGGGGCGCGGTCGAACTCAGCAATCACGATCTGGTCCGCGTCAACCTCGGCCTCAACGACCACTGCTTCGAGTGGATTCTCGGCCCGGGCGAGTCCTTCGAGACCCCGCAGGCGGTGATGACCTACTCGGCGGCCGGGCTGGGCCAGGCCTCGCGCAACTTCCACGATTTCGTGAACGGCCACGTCGTACGCGGCGATTGGCGGAACAAACCCCGGCCCGTCGTCTACAACAACTGGGAGGCGACCTTCTTCGATTTCACCGCCGGCAAGCTGACGCGCCTGGCCCGCCAGGCCAAGCGCCTCGGCGCGGAGATTTTCGTCCTGGACGACGGCTGGTTCGGGCGGCGCGACACCGACGCGGCCGGGCTGGGCGACTATACGGTCAACCGGCGGAAGTTCCCGTACGGCCTGGGATCGTTCGCCGACGCCGTACGCGGCCTGGGCCTGGGTTTCGGCGTGTGGGTCGAGCCGGAGATGGTCAACGAGGATTCCGACCTCTACCGTGCCCACCCCGAGTGGGCGATCACGACGCCCGGCCGCCGCCCTGCCAAGGGCCGCCACCAACTGGTACTCGACCTGACCAACCCTGCGGTCCGGGATTACATTGTGGACAACGTGAGCCGCACCATCGACGACACCAAGGCGGCGTACATCAAGTGGGACTTCAATCGTGCCTTGTCGGACGCCTATTCGCCGGAACTGTCCGGTCGGCAGGGTGAGTTCTTCCACCGGTACGTCCTCGGGCTGTACGACGTGCTGCGCCGCGTCTTCTACCCCCGGCCGGCTGTCTTGCTCGAATCGTGCTCGTCGGGCGGCAACCGGTTCGACCTCGGCATGTTGAGTTTCTCGCCGCAGATCTGGACCTCCGACGACACCGACCCGGTCGAGCGGCTGGCCATCCAGGGCGGAACTTCGTACCTCTACCCGCCGTCGGCCATGGGCGCCCACGTGTCGGAGGCACCGCACCAGCAGACCCTGCGAAATACGCCGCTGACAACGCGTTTCAACGTCGCGGCGTTCGGCGCGCTGGGGTACGAGTACGACCTGGGCCACCTCAGCAAGGTCGAGCGGGCCGAGATCCGCGAGCAAATCGAGTTCTACAGGCAGCACCGGACGACGTTGCAGTACGGGCGCCACTACCGTACCGACCGCGGTACGGGCGCCAAACCCAACAAGGTGGTGTGGACCGTGGTCGCTCGCGACGGTGCCGAGGCGGTCACCGGCCTGTTCCAGACCCAGGCCCAGGCCAGCGAGGGGCCCGACCGCCTGCCGATCGAGGGTTTGGCGGCGGACGCGCGGTACCGGGTCGCCACCCGGCCGCAGTCGATCTTCATCGGCCGGTTCGGCGGCCTGATCAAGCACATCCTGCCCGTCAACCTGAACCCCGAAGGCGTCATCCTGGGCGTCGCCAAGCGCCTCTACCGGATGACCGATTGCGTCGAGCAATACGAGGCGTACGGCGCGGCCCTGGCCGACGGCCTCCAACTCAGCAACCAGTTCATGGGCAGCGACTACAACCAGCAGACCCGTCTCCTGGGCGACTTCGGCTCCAACCTGTACGTCACCACCCGGCTTGACTAAGCGGCGGTACCGGGCAACCTATTATTATATATTATAATACCGCCTTACTCTATTC
>Ga0123354_10001445_pt1 | contig 28877 bp, 18 predicted proteins | sample TergutLab28metaG_2_FD_97872 | JGI IMG/M metagenome (GOLD analysis project Ga0123354, IMG submission 97872) | Labiotermes labralis P4 segment gut microbial communities from Petit-Saut dam, French Guiana - Lab288 P4 | ecosystem: Host-associated > Arthropoda: Insects > Digestive system > Gut ... | reverse complement strand
GTCGCATCCTGGGGCTGGAGTAGGTCCCAAGGGTTGGGCTGTTCGCCCATTAAAGCGGTACGCGAGCTGGGTTTAGAACGTCGTGAGACAGTTCGGTCCCTATCCGCTGCGCGCGCAGGAGACCTGAGGAGGGCTGTCCCTAGTACGAGAGGACCGGGACGGACGGACCTCTGGTGTGCCAGTTGTCCCGCCAGGGGCACCGCTGGTTGGCTACGTCCGGAAGGGATAACCGCTGAAAGCATCTAAGCGGGAAGCCCGCTCCAAGACCAGGTCTCCACACCCTCGGGTGGAAGGCTCCCAGCAGAACACTGGGTCGATAGGCCGGACGTGGAAGACGGGACCAACGACCGTCGAAGCCGACCGGTACTAATCAGCCAACAGCCTCACACCACTAGCGAACAACAAACGCGAGCGTCCACTGTACGGCCCTGGGACAACCACCCCACCGGCCGGTTTGAAAACCCCACAACGTTGCGGCGGCCACAGCGGCAGGGACACGCCCGGACCCATCCCGAACCCGGAAGCTAAGCCTACCAGCGCCGATGGTACTGCACCCGCCAGGGTGCGGGAGAGTAGGACACCGCCGCACACACCCTCCGAAGGCCCCCACACACCCTGTGGGGGCCTTCGCACACCCCCAAACACCAGACAACGACGACGCCCACACCAAAAACAACAACAGGCACACCCCCACAAAACCACACAAGACAGTGGAGACGCTCCCGACCCCTCTCGCCGAGCCCTGCTCTGGCTACACACAGCAGCGAGACAGCAGGGACGGTCCCGACCCTCTCGCCCCACAGCCAAGACGGTCCCGACCCTCCCGCCAAGCCCCGCCAGCCCACAGCAGCAAGACAACGGAGACCACAACGGCGAGACGGTGGGGACGGTTCCGACTGTCTTGCCCCACAGCCAAGACGGTCCCGACCCTCCCGCCAAGCTCCGCCAGCCCACAGCAGCAAGACAGCGGAGACCACAAGCGGAGACCACAACGGCGAGACGGTGGGGACGGTTCCGACTGTCTTGCGGAACTGCGCCAGCGGCGCAGGTCCCAGCAAGACTGCGGAACCGTCCCCACAGTCTCGCCCCCAAGACACAGATGTCCCCAAACACAAAGACACCCCCTCTGACCTCGCAAGACACAAGAACCGTCCCCATTGTCTTGAGGCCAGTCGGTATGGTACGGGGGTTGTCCCCACCGTGGAACCGGCGGACGACCCCATACCAGGGTGACGATCGCGGGAGGAGGCTGAGACTATGGCAACGATGACCTCCGCACCCCCCAGTGCTCACCCTGTCTCACGATTCCTGGACGGGCCGTTCGCCGCGCAGACCTGGCGCGAGCTCGGGTACCTGTCGCTCCATCTGCTCCTCGCGCCGTTCGCGTTCGCCTACGTGATCTTCGTGCCGTCGTTTGCCGCGGCGGTGCTGATCACCGTCGTGGGGTTGTGGCTGGTCGGAGTTCTGGTCGTCGGCGCACGTGGTTGGGGCGCGGTGTACCGCGCGATGGCACGGACTGTCCTGGGTGTCGACGTCGGCGCCCCGCCGCCGTTCGTCCGGCCGCGCAGCTTCTGGAGCGGCCTCGGTGCGATGTTCGCCGATGTCGACGGGTGGCGGGCCCTGCTGTTCATGGTTCTCATGCTTCCCCTGACCATCGTGTCGTGGGTGGTCAGCATGACTTTCCTTGCTTTCGGGCTGGGTGCTGTCACCTACGGTGTATGGTACCGGTTGCTGCCGCTGCAGCAGGCGTACGACGGCACGTGGCACCGTGGTGCTTCGGTCTCTACGGACACGGTCGCGTGGTTCGTGGACACACCGCCGCGTATCGTCGCGCTGGCAGTTGTGGGTGTGGTCTTCTTGTGGCTGTGGCCTGCGCTTCAGCGTGGCTTCGTCGCGGTGTTCGTCGCGCTGACCCGGGGGCTGCTCGGGCCGTCGCTGACATCGGTGCGGGTTGCCCGGCTACGTGCCTCCCGGGTCGAGGTCGTCGAGGACGCTGCCGTACGGCTGCGCCGGATCGAGAGGGATCTGCACGACGGGACGCAAGCCCGCCTGGTGGCCGTTGCGATGCAGCTGGGCGAGGCCCGCGAACAGGTAGGGTCCGACGGCGACCCGCAGCTGGTGGCGCTGCTCGGCTCGGCCCACACCACGGCCAAGGAGACACTGGTTGAGCTGCGCGACATCGCCCGTGGGATCCACCCACCAGCGCTCGACGCGGGTCTGGCGGTAGCGCTGGAGACCCTGGCAGCGCAGTCGGTGGTTCCGGTCCGGCTCGACGTGCGGGGTGACGAGGCCGGGCTGTTGTCGCCCTCGGTGTCCTCGATCGCGTACTACACCGTGGCCGAGCTCGTCACGAACGCAGCCAAGCACGCCCGGGCTTCCCAGATCCGGGTCGACCTCCGCCAGCACGACCACACCCTGAACTTGTGCGTCAGCGACGACGGCCGCGGCGGTGCCCAGGTCCACGAACCGTCGCACGACGGACATCGGTCAGGTCTGGCAGGGCTGGTCGAGAGGGTGCACGCAGTGGACGGGACGTTTGACCTGTCCAGTCCCGTCGGCGGGCCCACAGCGGTCACCGTGACGTTGCCGACGGACCTGGGTGCCGCCGACGAGGTGTCCGGTGCTGCGGAGCACCAGAGCGAGAAATACGCGGAAACGCTTGCCGAGCTCAAGGCCCTGGCCACCGACCAGTGGCGTCGTGTGCTGCTGTGGACGTTCTCGGTGGGGTATGCGGTGGCGCTGTTCACCTGTTTTGTGGTGAACCTTGCGGTGGACCATAGGTTGTCGTGGTTCTTCATCGTGCTCGCCGCCATCGCCACCGCGTTCTGCGTGACCACGCTGCCCTTGCTGGTGCAGGCTGGGCGTCGGGTGATGGTGTCCGCAGGAGCGTTCGTCTTGGCGTTGGTCACCTTGCTCACGGTGTGCTGGGCGTTCACAGGTGGCGGCCGGTGGTGGGCGATCACTGTGGCGAGCCTGCTGCTCGGGTTCTTGGTGGTGCTCTTGCCGTTCGGGCTGGCCCGGGAATGTGTGCCAGCACCGTGGGACAGGCACCGCGCGCTCGTCTGCCTCGCGGCGGATACGGTCGGGCTGTTCGTCGTGCTGCTCGTCGCCGTGGACTGGACACACTTCGTCTCGGTCGCGCTGCCTGTCGCGGCGTTCACCGTGCCCTGGGTCTGGGCGGTTGTCGTGGCGTTCGTCTACCTGCGGGCCGACGTGCGGGTGCGCGTGGCGACCTGCGTCGTGATCGCCAGCGTGTTCGCCCTGGTGGCCGAGCCTGTCATCAGGTGGATCGCCACCGGTGCTGCCGGAGGGCTGGACGTTGTCAACGTGGCTGTCTATGGCGCCTGTCTCGTCGCAGCGCTGGCGTATCTCGGTGCGCGGGCACGACGCGCGGTCGTGCCAGCGGCAAGCACGACCGAGCAGCCGACCCACTAGGGTGATGTCCGTGGACCCCTCGACCGCGGCTGTGGCATGAGACCGCTACGCGTCGTCGTCGCGGAGGACTCGGTGATCCTGCGCGACGGTCTGGTCGCCCTGCTCGGACGCCGCGGCCACACCGTCGTCGCCGAGGTGGGCGACGGCGCCACGCTGGTCACCGCAGTGACCGACCTCGTCGCGGACGGGCAGCGCCCCGACGTCGTCGTCGCCGATATCCGTATGCCCCCCACCCACACCGACGAGGGCCTGCGCGCGGTGCTCGCTCTGCGCGCGACCGATCCAGACCTTCCCGTCTTGGTGTTCTCCCAGCACATCGAGACGCGTTACGCCTCCCAGCTGCTCGCCGGCGGAGCCCAGGGTGTGGGTTACCTGCTCAAAGACCGCGTGGCCGACGTCGGCGACTTCCTCGACGCGCTCGGCGACGTCGCCGACGGCCAGACCGTCCTGGACCCCGAAGTCGTCACCCAGCTGTTCGGCGCCCGACGGCGCACCGCCAGCCTGGACCGCCTGACCGCCCGTGAACGAGAAGTCCTCGAGCTGATGGCCCAAGGCCGATCCAACGGTGCGATCGCCGAAGCCCTGACCCTGTCCTACGGCGCCGTCGAGAAGAATGTCGCCGCTATCTTCACCAAGCTCGACCTCGAACCCGACGCCGCCGACCACCGGCGCGTCCTGGCCGTCCTGCGCTACCTCGAGTCGTGACCTCGTCAGCTGGCGGCCGGGTCTGCGATCCGGACGACAGCGTCGGCGACCGTCGGTCCCATCCACAGGGCGTCGTTGTGGCCTGCGTCTTCGACGGCGACCTCTTCGAAGAGGTTCTGTGCGGCTGCGGCGACGGCGATGGACTGGGAGGTGGGGACGACCTCGTCGTCGGTGCCATGAAGGACCGTGGTCGGTACCGGGCTGGCTGCGACCTGTGCCTCGACGGGGTAGGTGTTGCGGTTGAGGACGAAACGCACCAACGGCTTGATGGGGAACACTGTGGCACCGACGTCAGGCAACGACGTGAACGGCGAGCGCAGGACGAGCCCGGCAGGTGGGACCTGCGCAGCCAGGGACGTGACGACGCCGGTGCCGATCGACTCACCGAGGTAGATCGTGCGGTCCGCAGAAAACCCCCGTGCGGCCAGCTCTTGCTGCCCGGCGAGCGCGTCGCGGACCAGCCCGTCCTGCGACGGTGTCCCAGGGTTCTGCGAGAACCCGCGGTACCCAAGCATGAGCACAGCAAAACCACGGTCGGCGAGACCGGCCGCCAGCGGGGCGCGCCCGGACAGCGCACCAGCGTTGCCGTGGGCGAACAGCACGGCCTGGTCGCGCACGGGCGCGCCGGGGCTCGGCGGGACGAACCACGCGACGAGACTGAGCCCGTCACTGGTGGTCAGCGTGACGTCCTGCGCACCGGGCAAGACGCTCGCGGCTGGCGGCAGCCTCTGCGACGACGGGAAGTAGGCGAGGCGGTGCTGCAGGGCTCGTGCCGCGAGACCGACTCCGACAGCAGCGACGACAACCACCACCACCGAACCGATGACCACCACACGAACCACCCTACGGCGGCATATGCACCGTGGGCGACGCACGACCTGCGGGCTCATGAGTTCTCCATCAGCGACGACAGCACGACCACCTGCCATTGTCCCCCCGTGCGCCGCGGTAGGCCGCGGATGCAGGCCGGCAACCGGGCCGGTCGGGGCAGACACTGCCGGGCGAGGGCGGCCGTAGGATGGGGCACATCCATGCCGAAACCCGAGGAGCCGTCTGTGAGTGTCCCGGACGCCCGCTGCGCGGTGGCCGGTTGCCGCGGACGTGTCGAGGACGGGTACTGCGACGTGTGCGGCGCACCGCCGGGGCAAGGCCCGGCCCGCGTCGCGCAGAGCCTGTCGCAGCTGGACGCCCAGGCGCTGGGGTCGGACAGGGTGGGCCCGGACCGTCCGCGGCGCCTGAGCACCTCGGTGTCCCGGCTGCGGGTCCACCGGCTGGGCGCAGGGTTGACGACAGTTCCGCAGACCCCGGTCGCCGACCCGTTCGCTGCGCTCATGGCCGACCCGGTGGTGCCCGAAGAACGCAGAGTGTGCTCGTCGTGCGAGGCCAAGGTGGGCCAAGGCGTCGGCGACGGTGCCGGACGGGTCGAAGGGTTCTGCCAGTCGTGCGGAACGCGGTTCGACTTCTGCCCGGCGCTGTCACCCGGTGACCTGGTCGCAGGCCAGTACGAAGTGGTCGGGTGCTTGGCGCACGGCGGGCAGGGGTGGATCTACCTGGCCCGCGACCGTCACCTGTCCGACCGCCCGGTGGTGCTCAAAGGCCTTCTGAACTCCGGGGACGCCAACGCTGTGGCCGCAGCCATCGCTGAGCGCCAGTTCCTGGCCGAGGTGAAGCACCCTCTGGTCGTCCAGGTCTACAACTTCGTGACCCACGCTGGGGCGGGGTACCTGGTGATGGAGTACGTCGGCGGGATGTCGGCCAAGCAGATGCTCGCCGCACGTAACGTCCAGGCCGGACAGGTGGACCCCTTGCCGGTGGACCAAGCCCTGGCGTACGTGCTGGAGGTCTTGCCCGCGCTCACGTACCTGCACGAGCAGGGTCTGCTGTACTGCGACTTCAAACCTGCCAACCTCATCTGCCACGGCGAGTCGGTGACGCTCATCGACCTGGGCGGGGTGCGGCGCGCTGACGACCACCAGTCGCCGTTGTTCGGGACGCTGGGGTTCCAGGGCCCTGAGGTGTCTACGGAGGGTCCGTCGGTCGCCTCGGACGTGTTCACCGTCGGGCGGACCTTGGCCACGCTCGTGCTGGACTTCAAAGGCAACACCACCACGTACGCCACGTCGCTGCCGCCGGTCGACCAGACCCCGGTGTTCGTCACCTACGACTCGTTCTACCGTCTGCTGGCCCGTGCGTGCGCCTTCGACCCTGACGACCGGTTCGCCACCGTCGACGAGCTGAGGGTGCAGATGCTCGGGGTGCTGCGCGACGTCGTGGCCATCGACCGCGGCCTGGGCCGGGCTGCGCGTACGACCACCACGTCGAAGCTGTTCACAGCTGTGCCGGTCGAGGTGGCTGAGCGTCCGCTTCTGGCATCCGAGCTGCCTGCGTTGCGGCCCGACGAACGTGACCAGATGGATGGCTGGCTCAGTGCAGTGACTGAGACTGACCCTGCTGCACAGCTCACAGTGCTCGCCAACGCACCGCAGACCACCGCACAGGTGCTGGCGACCCGAGCCCAGGTCGCGATCGACGCGGGCTGGTCGGCGCGGGCCCGCGAGGCGGTCGAGGAGCTGCTGGAGCTGGACCCGTGGGACTGGCGGGCAGCGTGGATGTCCGGGCTGGCCGAGCTGAGCACAGTCCCGCCCGATACGGCCAACCCGTCGCAGCGCATGGTCGAGGCCGTCGTCGCTGCACGGGCGTCGTTCAACGCGGTGTACAGGCAAGTCCCAGGTGAGGCGGCCCCGAAGCTGGCTCTCGCGACGGCCTGCGAGCTGTCTGGGGAGCTGGCTGCCGCCGAGTCGCTGTACCTGGTCTGCGCTGGCGTCGATGCGGGTTACACCAGCGTGGCGGCATTCGGGCTGGCCCGGATCCGTGAGCGGCAAGGCGATATCGCCGGAGCGCTGGCTGCGCTGGACCTGGTGAGCCCGAGCCGCGGTGTGCACCACAAAGCCCGCGCCTGGCACACCCGCCTGGCGGCCTCCGCTGGGTCACCAGGTTCTGCTGGACGGCCGGGGACAGGGGCGCCGACGCGTCCTGCGTCCCGGTCACGCCGCCGCCGTGGGATCTCCCTGGTGCGCTTGGCACCCGTGGACTACCAGGCGCGCCCGTCGTCGCCTGTCGAACACGTGGACGCTGTGCGCCGCCAGGTCGCCTCCGGGTGGACCGACGGGGTCCAGCTCAGCGGAATCACCTGGCAGGTGCTCCAGATCGTGCGCAACCACAAGGTGCTGCTGGTATCAGAACGGGTGGTCGGCAATGGCTGGTACCACCACACCGAGACTGACATCACCTGGGAACGGTGCAGCCTGCGCCGGTGGCTGAACGAGAGCTTCCTGGACTCCCTGGGACAGCCCCTGGCCTCCCAGGTCCCCGTCACCGACGTGCAGAACGCTCCTAACCCTGCGTGGGGTACTGACGGCGGGCCCGCCACGAGCGACCGGGTCTTCTTGCTGTCCATCGACGAGGCGGTGCGTATGGCGGGAGAAGGACCGCGCTGGAAAAAGCGCCAAAGGACCCGGCGGTTCGACTCCCACAGCCTGTGCGCCCAAGAAGAACACAGCGACCCCTCGGTGCGCTCCGAGCCGCACTGGTGGCTGCGGTCGCCGGGCAGCGGCCCGTTCCGGGCAGCCACCATCAGCCCGAGAGGCAGCCTCTCGCTCGCGGGCACCAGTGTCACGACAGCAGTGGGTCTGCGGCCCGCGCTCTGGTTGAGCCTGTGAGAACCGCACCGCGCAGCGGCTTTCGTCGCACGGTCTGGGTCCCCAGGCGCAGGCGCGGCCGTAGGATTGGGCCGTCCGTGTCGCCGCCGCCGAGGAGCTGTCTGTGAGTGCCCCGCCGTTGTGCTGCGTGGTGGTGGGCTGTCGCGGGAGGATCGAGGACGGTTACTGCAACCTGTGCGGGGCCCGGCCGGGGGCGGTGCGTACGGCACCGGGTTCCTCGCACCTGGAAGCCCGGCCGTTGGGGTCGGACAGGGTCGGACCGCACCGGCCGCGCAGGCTGAGCACGTCGGTGTCCCGGTTGCGGGTGCAGCGTCTGGGGGCGGGGTTGACGGTGGTGCCACCGACGTCGGTGGCTGACCCGACGACTGCTCTCATGGCCAACCCGGTGGTACCAGAGCACAGCCGGTACTGCTCCAAGTGCCGCGCCCTGGTGGGCCAAGGGGTTGACGGGGCGCCGGGCCGTACCGACGGGTTCTGCCAGGCGTGCGGGGCACGGTTCGACTTCCGCCCGGCACTGGCGCCTGGTGACCTGGTGGGGGGCCAGTACCAGGTGGCCGGGTGCCTGGCGCACGGCGGGATGGGGTGGATCTACCTGGCGCGCGACCGCCACCTGTCCGACCGCTGGGTGGTGCTCAAAGGTCTGCTGAACTCCGGGGACGCCAACGCTGTGGCCGCAGCCATCGCTGAGCGCCAGTTCTTGGCGGAGGTCGAGCACCCTCTGATCGTCCAGGTCTACAACTTCGTCACCCACGCTGGGGCGGGGTACCTGGTGATGGAGTACGTCGGCGGGACGTCGTTGAAGCAGATGCTCGGCGCGCGTTACGCCCGCGCCCGGCAGGTGGACCCCCTGCCGGTGGACCAGGCGTTGGCGTACATCTTGGAGATCCTGCCCGCGTTCACGTACCTGCACGACCGTGGTCTGCTGTACTGCGACTTCAAACCCGAGAACCTCATCTGCCGTGGCGAGTCGGTGACGCTCATCGACCTGGGCGGGGTGCGCCGGATCGACGACCACCATTCGATGCTGTTCGGGACCCTGGGGTTCCAGGGGCCTGAGGTGTCCACCGAGGGTCCGTCGGTCGCCTCGGACGTGTTCACCATCGGCCGGACCTTGGCCACGCTCGTGCTGGACTTCAAAAGCAACACCTCCCTGTACGCCACGTCGCTGCCGCCGGTCGACCAGACCCCGGTGTTCGCCACGTACGACTCGTTCTACCGTCTGCTGGCCCGTGCGTGCGCCTTCGACCCTGACGACCGGTTCGCCACCGTCGACGAGCTGCGGGTGCAGATGCTCGGGGTGCTGCGCGAGGTCGTGGCCACGGACCGTGGCCTGGGCGTGGCCGCGCGCGCTACGACGGCATCAGAGCTGTTCGCTGCCCCGGCGCTCGAGGTGGCCGACCGTCCGCTGCTCGCCTCCGAGCTGCCTGCGTTGCGCCCTGACGAGCACGACCCCATGTTCGCGTGGCTGACCGGGCTGACCGCGACCGACCCGGGTGTGCTCTTCTCGATGCTGGGCACAGCCCCGCAACCCACCGCGGAGGTGCTGCTCGCGCGGGCGCATATGGCGGTGACCGCCGTCGCCACCGAGGAGCGGTCTGCCGCGGCGTGGTCGGGCCGGGCGCGCCAGGCCATCGAAGAGCTGCTGGAGCTGGACCCGTGGGACTGGCGTGCCGCATGGTTGTCAGGGCTGCTGGAGCTGACCGAGGCCGCGGCAGGCACCCCCCACAGTGCCGTCGCGTCCGCTGTGGCTGCCCGGGCGTCGTTCAACGCGGTGTACGGGCAGGTCCCCGGTGAGCTGGCACCCAAGCTGGCGCTGGCCACGGCGTGCGAGCTGTCCGGCGAGCTGGACGTCGCCGAGTCGCTGTACCTGGTCTGTGCCGCGATCGACGCCAGCTACACATCCCTGGCAGCGTTCGGCCTGGTCCGGATCCGCCAGCAGCGCGGTGACCTGGCTGGAGCCGTGGCCGCGCTGGACATGGTCGGCCCGACCCGCGGGTCGTACCAGCACGCCCGGATACTACGGGCCCAGCTGGCCGGGTCGGCGTGGAAACCGTCGTCGGGGGCAGGCCCGGGCGCTGCGCCGGTCCCGGTGGCACCGACGGCGGGACCGGACCTGAACGGGGCGCTTCGGGCGGGCGGACCGAGCGGCGGGGTGGAGTACTGGCCCCGTCCGCCGTCGAGCGCCGACGAGGTGGACGCTGTGCGCCGCGAGATCTTGTCAGCGGCTCCTGGCTCCACCTGGGTCGTCCGCCTCAGTGGGATCGACTGGCAGGTGCTGGACGTCACCGCTGACCAGCACGCCCTGTTGCTGTCCGAGCGGGTGATCGCCGCTGGGGCCTACCACCGGGCCCAGGCCGAGGTGCCGTGGGAGTGGTGCGACCTGCGTCACTGGCTGAACACCGAGTTCCGCGAGTCCCTGGGCCCGGCGCTGGTCTCGCGGGTCCCGATGGTGTCGGTGCGCAACGGCGCGAACCCGGTCTGGGGCACCACCGCCGGCCCCGACACCAAAGACCAGTTCTTCTGCCTCAGCGCCGAAGAGGCGTCGTTCGTCGGTGGCCACGAGATCGGCAGCACACGAAAGACGGTGCTCTTGGCCAACCCCGGCCGGCTCTTGACCAACGACGAAGCAGGCACACCCGCCTGGTGGTGGTTACGTTCTCCCGGTTCGCGCCCCGACACCGCCGCCCACGTCCGCCTCGACGGTTCCATCTCCGCTGTCGGCGCCAACGTCTGGACCTCAGGAGGCGTCCGCCCCGCCTTCTGGCTCGCCCTCGCCTGACGGCGCGGCCCCGCCGGCTGCAGCGGGGTTCACGAGGCCACTCCCCAAAGCGTCCACCGAGGTGCGAACAAAAACGCGTCGTGCGAACCTCTACGTTCGCACCACGCGTTCTTGTTCGCACCGCGGCAAAAGGCCCATCACGAAAGGGTGAAAGCAAAGAGGAAAGAACCTGCCCACCCAGCATTCCCAGAACAACAGCCCCCAACACCGGCAATGTCCGGCGCAGCCGGACGAGCCGTCCAGAAGACCCACCCCCCACCCGGATGCGGATGATACGAGCGGGTCGGGGTGCCTGTCCGCCGCGCTGGCATCGGGCTTGGCGGGAAGACCGGCGACAGCCGGTCGGGGGACAGCGTGGCGGACAGGCACCCCGACCCGCGGACCCAACCCGTCCAGAAGACCCACCCCGCGGACCCAACCAGCAGACCAGCAACAAACCCATCACAACATCAGAACAACCGACCGTTGTTGAGATTCGTCTGAAGCGCGCGCACCATCGGCGACGGCCCCGGCACCACGCCGTCAGCCGCGGTCCCCAACGCAGCTTGGAGGGCGAGTGCTGTGTTGCGGCCCCAGATGCCGTCTTCGGTCAGGCGGGCGTCGCGTTTGGTGTTCAGCTGTACCTGGATGGCACGGATGAGCGCTGAGCCCTTGGGGTTCTGCACCCACTCCCACCCGCCGACGAGGCCGGGGTTCGCGGAGCGGACTCCCTGCCACTGGCTCGACACGGTGCGGTCGACAGGCGTACCGGTGACCTCCTGGGCCCTGCCCGTGGTTCCCGGACCCCACCAGCCGTCGGCAGTGAGCTGCCCGACACCAGAAGCGACCGGCTCGCCAGGTGTCACGACACCCAGGCCAGCGCGCATGGCTGTCTGGGTGTCTGCTCCCACGTAGCCGTCGGCCGCCAGCCCGGCCGCCCGCTGGTAGGCGATGACGGCGTTCTCCGTGGCGGGCCCGAACGAACCGTCTGCGCCGCCAGCCCCGACGCTGTAGCCAGCCTTGATGAGCCAGTTCTGCAGGGCTCGCACATCGTCGCCGGTCAGTCCCTGGTACAGCGTGCGCCAGCCCATCGCGTGCAGCGTCACCGTGCCACCGCCGGCTGGGGGCAGCACAGCAGCTCCGCCCAGGTGCGCAGCGGTGCGCCGCACGAACCAGTCCCAGGAGTAGCCGTCCTTGCCAGCGCGGATCCACTCGGGGCAGTTCTTCGCCATCCAGTTGGCGTGCTGGCGCAGGGCACCTGAGCCCAGACCACGCTGCTTGAGGATCATCGCGGCCAGCTGTGTGGCGTTCTCGGCAGCCGCGGCCCAGCCCGCACCGGTCATGTTCATCGCCACCTCGATGGCGATGGACGTGTTGTTGCCGGTCCCGTTCCCGGCGTGCCAGCAGCGGGCCGTGTGCTCGAAGCTCTGCACGGCTTCCTTGTTGTCCACGGTCCAGTGCCATGACGCTGCCCTGGAGTTGCCGTTGGACTGGAGGTTGGCGTGGGCCGCTGCGCCAGCGGACGCAGCCTGGTTGCCGGTGTTGTGGATGGTCACGGTCGATCCCGCGTTCGTCCCTGCGTTCGTCACTCTCGCTGCCACGCCTGCCGACACGATCTGTCGCCTCGTCGTCACCACGTTGTCCACCTCATCGCTTGTGTGCCTCTGTCGCCGTTAAGCATATCGTCTGGTGCGCGCACAGTCAGGGAAGCAGCACCTGGGAGTCTCTGCGGACGTGGATCACCCTCAGGATGATGACGGTGCTGGTTTTTCGTCCAAGGCGTACCAGATATGATAAGGAAAAACTCCAGTTGCACGGTGTCTGCGGTTCGGTCGACGTTCGGGAGCCATGTACGGATATTCGCAGACAATTGCGATCGCTTTCCGCACAGCCTCACGAAAACGCGGGACGACCTCCGGGGCCTCGGCTGCATAATATGCAATGGCGGAACGGATATCTTCTTGAGCCAGCGGCTCGACCTGGACGTTCCACGTCGTCAAGAGGTCTTCCCGGCTTCGGCGTCGAGCTGGCGCTCGAACTCTTCCCACGACACCCCAGCGTTGGGGTTGGCTAGATACGCTTCGTATGCCTGGTCGACGAGGCGGTCTTCTTCGTCGGCACCTACAGCGTCGCCGACGACCGACTCCCACAGGCGCTTGGCAAGCGCCAGCCGGTCAGCGACGGCCAGCTGTTCCGCCATGGGAAGGACCTCGGCCAGAGTCATACCTCCATGGTAGCGCCAGGGGCCGACGACCGGTCCGGATCGGCCAGCCGCACTCCTTCGCACCTTGGCGAACGCTGTGGAAGTGGTCAGACCGAATCGCCGCCGACAACTGACGTCCGACTGGTGGCGCCAGTCGGACGTCAGTGAGCCGGAGGTGTCAGGCGGGTTCGTCGGCGACGAGGATGATGCCGCCGAGCGGGGGGATGCGGACCGACGCGGAGAAGGGGCGTTCGTAGTGGGGGACGGCTTCGGCGGTGACGCCGCCGGGGTTGCCGACGCCGGAGCCGCCGTACTCGGCCGCGTCGGTGTTGAGGACTTCGCGCCAGGTGCCGCCAGAGGGCAGCGGGAGGCGGTAGTCCTCGTGGGGGACGCCGGCGAAGTTCACCACGACGGCGACGGTGGGGGTGTCGGGGCCTTTGCGCAAGAAGGCCAGGAGGTTGAGGTCGGCGGCGTCGGAGTCGAGCCACTCAAAACCGTCAGGGGTGTTGTCGCGCAACCACAGGGCGGGGTTTTCGCGGTACACCTTGTTCAGGTCGCGCAGGCAGTCGCGGACGCCTTGGTGGCCGGGGTCGTCGAGGGTGAACCAGTCGAGCTCGTGCTTTTCGGTCCACTCGCCGCCCTGGGCGAACTCCGAGCCCATGAACAACAGCTTCTTGCCGGGGTGGGTCCACTGGAACAGGTACAGGGTCCGGCAGCCAGCCAGGCGCTGCCAGTGGTCGCCGGGCATCCGGCCGTAGATCGAGCCTTTGCCGTGCACGACCTCGTCGTGCGACAACGGCAGGACGTACTGCTCGGAGAATGCGTACACCATGGAGAATGTGATCTCGTTGTGGTGGTAGCGGCGGTTGATCGGCTCTTCTTGCATGTAACGCAAGGTGTCGTTCATCCAGCCCATGTTCCACTTCAGGCCGAAACCCAGGCCGTCGGCGTTGGTCGGGCGTGTCACCCCAGGCCACGCGGTGGACTCCTCAGCGATCATGATGACCCCAGGGCTGCGCCGGTACGACGTGGCGTTCGCCTCCTGGATGAACGAGATGGCTTCGAGGTTCTCGCGTCCGCCGAACTGGTTGGGGCGCCACCCGTCGGCCGAGCGCGAGTAGTCCAGGTACAGCATCGAGGCCACGGCGTCCACACGCAGGCCGTCGACGTGGAACTCTTCGAGCCAGAACGTGGAGTTCGCGACGAGGAAGTTGCGCACCTCTCGACGGCCGAAGTTGAACACGTACGTGCCCCAGTCTTGGTGCTCGCCGCGCATGGGGTCGGGGTCTTCGTACAGCGCGGTGCCGTCAAAACGGCCCAGCGACCAGTCGTCTTTGGGGAAGTGTGCCGGAACCCAGTCCACGATGACACCGATACCGGCGTTGTGCAGGGCGTCGACGAGGAAGCGGAAATCGTCGGGCCCGCCGTAGCGCGACGTCGGGGCGAAGTACGACGAGACCTGGTACCCCCACGACCCACCGAACGGGTGCTCGGCGACCGGCATGAGCTCGACGTGGGTGAACCCCATGTCCTTGACGTACTGCGTGAGCTCGACGGCCAGCTCGCGGTAGGTGCGCCCCCAGCGCCACGAGCCCAGGTGCACCTCGTACACCGACATCGCCGAGTGGTACCAGTCGGACTTGGGACGGTTGGTCATCCACTCGTCGTCGGTCCAGGTGTAGTCCTCTTCGATGACGACAGACGCCGTCGCGGGCGGGACCTCGGTGGCACGTGCCATGGGGTCGGCTTTTTGGCGCCAGCTGCCGTCGGCGGCGATGATCTCGTACTTGTACGTGGTGCCCGGGCCCAGGTCGGGGACGAACAGCTCCCAGATTCCCGACGACCCCAGCGACCGCATGGCATGGGTGCGTCCCTGCCAGAAGTTGAAATCACCGACCAGGCGCACCGCCCGCGCGGTGGGTGCCCACACGGCAAAAGCAGTCCCGGTGACCGTCCCCAGCTCACCGTCGAACCGTTTGACGTTCGCGCCGAGCACCTTCCACAGCTGTTCGTGGCGGCCCTCGCCGATGAGGTGCAGGTCGATCTCGCCGACCGTCGGCATGAACCGGTACGGGTCGTCGCACGTGCTGGTGGTCCCGTCGTAGGTGACCTCCAGGCGGTAGTCGCGTGCCTGGTTCCCGGGCATCACCGCCACCCACACGCCCTCGGCCTCGTGGGTCGCCTCGGTGCGCGAGCCGGTGGTGACCACCGCGACCGCGTCTGCCCCGGGCCGCACCACACGGACCGTCACCGAGTCGGCGGTGGGGTGGACTCCCAACACGCTGTGCGGGTCGTAATAGGTGCCGTGGGCAACCGAGCGCAGGACATCGTCGTCAACAGGGACTGGGCGCAGTGTGGTCATGTTACAAGCCAACCACCGAATGGCCGTCAGCGCTGCACCGACAGTCCATCCGAGACATATCAGTCCGCGCCTGGGTCAGGCCAGCAACCGGTCCAGGCCTCGGGTGGGGATGGCGAGCCAGTCCGGACGGTTACGCGACTCGTAGACGACTTCGTACAGGACCTTGTCCAGCTCCAGGGCCGAGCGGACCTCGAGCAGGGACGCCACGGAATCGTCGTCGCACTCCTCGCAGTACGCCTCCCAGAAAGCCTCGCGGCAGGTGTGGACCCACTCGTCGGCGGCGCTGCCGGTCAGGCCACCGACCGCAGCGGCGTAGTCAAAGCTGCGCAAGACCCCCGCCACGTCGCGCAGAGGGATGTCAGGACGGGTGCGCACCTCCAGGGGCGCCAGCGGTTCGCCTTCGAAGTCGGTGACGTACCAGCGGTCGTCGCCGCGCAGCACCTGGCCCAGGTGCAGGTCGCCGTGGACCCGTTGGCGGGCGGGCAGGTCAGTGGACGCAGCCAGGGCGTCGGCGTGGGCGCTCACAGCGTCGCTGTGGTCGGCCAGGGCTGGGACCTGCTCCACAGCCCAGGCGAAGCGTTCGTGCAGCACAGCCGGCAGGTGGTTGGCGTGCGTGTCGTCGTCTGGGCCGTACGCGTCGAGCAGCGCGCGGTGCATCGCGGCGACGAGGGTGCCCAGGTCGGCGGCCAAGGTTTCGAACGACCGGTCGGCGCTCGCGTAGTCGCAGGCCAGGGAGAACCCGTCGGCAGCGTCGGGGACGAACTGGGCCACGACGCCCAGGCACATCAACGCGTCAGGGTCTGATGGCCAGGTGGTGCACAACCATCCGAGGGGAGCTGGTACGCCGTCCCAACCTGTGTCGACCAGACGCCGCGGGACGTCCACGTCGGGGTTCTCACCGGGGGCCAAAGACCTGATCACCTTGAGGATGCCGACCGGGCCGCCGGGTCCGGCCAGGATGACCGACGTGTTGGACTGCTCGGCGGTGACCACCTGGGAGGCTGCCGGGTCGATCTGTGCCAGCAGCGCCGAGTCGATGACCGGCTCACCGGCGGGGCTGGTCGCTGGTCCTTGGGCGCGGGCGAGCCAGGCAGCGACGAACGCGGGGTGAGCGACGCCGTCGTGGACGTTCAGCCCTTTGACCCTGGCGAGCGGGTCGGTGTCGTCATCGCCAAGCACGAGGGGGACCTGGAGCGTGACGCAGGTGCCAGAGCCCTCAGCGCGGACCGCCACCACCAGCACCCGTACCCGGAGCGACCCGGGGTCGGTCTCCAGATCGATCCCGCCGACAGCCGAGCACTGCACCTGGCTGCCTTTGAGCGGGAACCACCGCTGCGTGCACAACCAGGGTTCGAGCGCCGTGACCAGCGCCGGGTCGAGGGTCTCGTCACAGGTGACGACCAGGTGTTCGTTGAGCATGCCCCATGATCGGTTGGGTGACCGGCTCACATGACCGGGCGCGCCAGCCGCTGTTTCGACACGGCGGATTTCACCCGTTCGTGGCGGAAGTCCTGCTCGTCGGTTCCCAGGGGTCGCGGGGTGCGACGGTCACTGAGCGACGGCGAGCCAGAAGAACTCGCGGGAGCCGAGAGTGATGGTGACGGTGCCGTCGATGCTGACGGTGGCCAGGACCGCGTTGCCGAAGACGTCAGACAAGACGCGGCCGGCGTCGACCGTGTCGGGCAGGGTGATCGTGGCCGAACGGGCGGTGGCGGCGAGGTTCGCCACGACGAGGACAGCGTCGTCTTTCGTCGACCGCAAGAAGGCGAGGACGGCGTCGTTGTCGCACTCGAGGATCGTGAAGTCGCCTTCGCCCAGGCACGGGTAGGTGCGGCGGACCGCGAGCATACCGTGCACCCAGTGCAGCAACGAGGCGGGCTGGGCGAGCTGGGCTTCGACGTTGACGTTGCCGTAGTGGTAGACCAAAGACTGCACCAGGGGAAGGTTGAGCTGGCCCGGGTCGGCTGTGGAGAAACCGGAGTTGCGGTCAGGGGTCCACTGCATGGGGGTGCGCACCGCGTCACGGTCGGGCAGCCAGATGTTGTCGCCCATTCCGATCTCGTCGCCGTAGTACAGGCACGGCGACCCGGGCAGCGACAGCAGCAGGGCGTGGGCGAGCTCGATCTCTTTGCGGTTGTTCTCCAGCAAGGGGGCCAGACGCCGACGGATACCGACGTTGGCGCGCATACGCGTGTCGGTGGCGTACCACCCGTACATCGCTGCGCGTTCCTCGGTGGAGACCATCTCCAAGGTCAGCTCGTCGTGGTTGCGCAAGAACGTCGACCACTGCCCGCCCGCAGGGATGTCAGGGGTGTCTTCGAGGATCTCGACGATAGCGTTGGCCCGTTGGTCGCGCAGGGCGTAGAAGATCCGCGGCATCACCGGGAAGTGGAAGCACATATGGCACTCGGGCTCTTTGTCGGTGCCGAAGTAGGGCACGACCTCCTCAGGCCACTGGTTGGCTTCGGCGAGCAGGATCCGGCCGGGGTACTCGTCGTCGACCATACGACGCAACGTGCGCAGGAACCCGTGGGTGTCGGGAAGGTTCTCGCAGTTGGTGCCCTCGGCCTCGAAAAGGTACGGTACAGCGTCCAGGCGGAACCCGTCGACGCCGAGGTTCAACCAGAACCGCGCGACGTCCATCATGGCGTGGCGCACTTTGGGGTTCTCGTAGTTGAGGTCCGGCTGGTGGCTGAAGAAACGGTGCCAAAAGTACTGCCGGCGCACCGGGTCGAGCGTCCAGTTCGACGTCTCGGTGTCCACGAAGATGATCCGGGCGTCAGGGTAGCGGGTGTTCTCGTCGGACCACACGTAGAAGTCCCCGTACGGGCCGTCGGGGTCTGAACGTGACGCCTGGAACCACGGGTGGGCGTCAGAGGTGTGGTTCATCACCATGTCGACGACGATCCGGATACCGCGGCGGTGGGCCTGCTCGATGAGCGAGGCGAAATCCGACATGGTGCCGTACTGGCTGCTCACGGCGTTGAAGTCGGAGATGTCGTATCCGCCGTCGCGCATGGGTGAGGAGTAGAACGGGGGCAGCCACAAACAGTCGATCCCCAGCCACTGCAGGTAGTCCAGCCGTGCGACGAGCCCGCGCAGGTCGCCGATGCCGTCACCACCAGAGTCGGAGAACGAGCGCAGCATCACCTCGTAGAACACAGCCCGGCGGTACCACTGCGGGTCCTTGGCCAGCCCCCCGGTGCTGACCGGGTCGACATGGGGCTGGCGGCGTGGGGGCAGGGCCGTCATACCCAGCGCAGGGGTTTTCGGCGGTGGTTGCATGACGCGCACCGGTGGCGCCGACCAACGGCCGACCGGAGGGTTCACGGGGCGCTCACCGTCATGACGTGGGCGCAGGTGGACTCAGGGGCCAGGCGCACGAAGTTGTCGGTCCACCACTCGTGGGAGTCGCCGGTCAGCTCGTCGATGACGGTCAGCCCGCGGTCAACAGGAAGGCCGAGGGACTGGAGGTCCAGGTGAACCCATCCTTCTTGGGTGTTCCACGGGTCGATGTTCACCACGGTGATGACCACGTCGCGCATCCCGGTCGCAGAGTGCTCAGGTGCCAGGTGGCGTGAGAAGCAGACCAGGTGGTCGTTGTCGGTGCTGTGCATACGCACGTTGCGCAGCTGGCGCAACGCAGGGTGGGCACGACGGATCTGGTTCAACCGCCCCAGGAGCAGCGCGATACCGAACTTGTCGCCCTCGGACCAGTCCCGCGGGCGGAACTCGTACTTCTCGTTGTCGATCTGCTCTTCGAAACCGGGTCTGGGGACGTTCTCCACCAGCTCGTACCCAGAGTAGATACCCCAGGTGGGCGCCCCGAGCGCGGCGAGGACGGCGCGCACCGCGAACGCGCCGACCCCACCGTGCTGCATGTAGGGGGTGAGGATGTCGTGGGTGGTCGGCCAGAAGCTGGGCCGCATCCAGGCGGCCTGGTCGCTCCCGACGGTCGTCAGGTACTCGTACAGCTCGTGCTTGGTGTTGCGCCACGAGAAATACGTGTACGACTGGTGGAACCCGCACTTGGCCAAGGTGAGCATCATCGCAGGGCGTGTGAACGCCTCAGACAAGAACAGCACGTCGGGGTGGTCGGTGTGCAGGTCTGCCAGGAGCTTTTGCCAGAAAGGCAGGGGTTTGGTGTGCGGGTTGTCCACCCGGAACGCGGTCACGCCGTGGGAGATCCACACGTCGAGGACCCGGCGGATCTCGCTGCGCAGCCCTTTGGGGTCGGCGTCGAAGTACAGCGGGTAGATGTCCTGGTACTTCTTCGGAGGGTTCTCTGCGTAGGCGATCGTCCCGTCGGCGCGGTGCGCGAACCACTGGGGGTGGTCTTTGACCCACGGGTGGTCCGGCGAGCACTGCAGCGCCAGGTCGAGAGCCACCTCCAGACCCAGCTCGCGGGCCCGGGCGACGAAATAGTCGAAATCCTCGAACGTCCCCAACGACGGTTCGATAGCGTCGTGCCCGCCGTCGGGAGAACCGATGGCGTACGGGGAGCCGGGGTCGCCGGGTTTGGCTTCGAGAGTGTTGTTACGGCCTTTGCGGAAAGTCGTCCCGATGGGGTGCACCGGGGTGAGGTACACGATGTCGAAACCCATCCCCGCGATCCGCGGCAGCTCTTCAGCAGCGGTGCGCAAGGTGCCTGACACCCACTGGCCGGTCTTCGGGTCGACATGCGCCCCAGCCGAGCGGGGGAACATCTCGTACCACGCCCCGGCCAGGGCCAGGGGGCGTTCGACCCGCAGCGGGTAGTCGGGAGACAAGGTGCGCCGGTCGCGCAACGGGTAGCGCACCATCACCGCGGGCACAGGCCCGGACATGAGCGCCCTGAAACGGTCCGTGGGCGCGACGTCATCGTCGGCCAGGGTACGGATCCCGGCGCGCAGCACGGCACGGGCGTCACGGTCGGGCGGGTCCATACCGCGCCGTCCAGCGGCCCGCTCCAGCACCACAGCGCCCTCGGCGCACATCAGGGCGGTGTCGATACCAGCGGGGATCTTGATCCCGGCGTCGTGGACCCACGTGCCCCACGGGTCCGACCAGCTCTCGACACGGAAGGTCCACTCGCCGACCGTGTCGGCCTGGACCATCGCCTCGTAGTGGTCCAGGCCGATACCGACCTCTTGCATACGGACCCGGCTGGCTTCGGTGCCGTCGGGGCGGACCAGCACAGCCTCGGCCGCGTACGCGTCGTGACCTTCTCGGAACACGGTGGCCCGCACGGGAAACACTTCCCCGACGGTCGACTTGGCGGGGAAGCGGCCTGCTTCGCTGACAGGCTGCACGTCCACCACAGGGATGCGGCCGACGGGCGCGTCAGGCGACGGGGCGCGTCGTGCCCGCTGGGGCGAGGTCTGGGGATCGGTGCTCACAAGACGAAACTAGCGGGATTTTGGCTCCGAGGTGCAGCTGTGCCTCATCGTGGCGCCAATATGTCTCACCGTGTTGCGTATACGCGCATGGACAGGGCTTCCATCGTGATCGGCTCGGCGTCAGGCACGTGCAGCGGACCGGCGTCGCGCTGGTCGTCGGGGTGCTCCCAGACCGAGTCCCACAGCAGCAGCCACGGGTCGCCGTCGGTGGTGGGCAGCACCACGTCCTCGGCGTTCAACGACCCGTTGAACACCACCAGGACGACATCGCGTGCCGACCCGGCGGTGCGGACCATCTGGAAGGTGCGCAGCGCAGGGTCGTGCCAGCGGGCGTGGTCGAACACGACCCCCGCCGGGTCGTACCACTCCAGGTCGGGCAGGCCCGAGGCCAGCGGTGCGCCGGTGTAGAAGCGTTCGGTGCGCAGCGCCGGGTGGTCGGCCCGCAGGGCGAGCAGGTATGTGGCCGTGGCCAGCAGGTCGTCGTGCCAGGGTTTGTGCTTCCAGTCCACCCAGGAGATCTTCGAGTCCTGGCAGTACGCGTTGTTGTTGCCGCGTTGGGTGCGGCCCATCTCGTCGCCGGCGACGATCATGGGTGTGCCGGCCGACAGCACCAGCGTGGCGAACAGGTTGCGCAGCGAACGCCGACGCAGGGGGGCGATATCGGCAGCGGGGGAGTCGGGCTGGACCGGGCCTTCCACCCCGTGGTTCCACGACTTGTTCTCCGAAGCGCCGTCGCGGTTGTGCTCGCCGTTGGCGTGGTTGTGCTTGTGGTCGTACGTGACCAGGTCGGCGAGGGTGAAACCGTCGTGGGCGGTGACATAGTTGACCGACGCGCCCGGTCCGCGCACCAGCGGCGGGTCGCCAGCGCCGAACAGGTCCACCGACCCTGCCAGGCGTGTGGCCAGCTCGCGTACCCGGTGGCCGGGCAGGCCGTGCGCGGCCCGGGAAGGGTCGGCCAGCCAGAACGAGCGCACCGAGTCGCGGAAACGGTCGTTCCACTCGCCGAACGGCAGGCCGAACTCGCCGGTCCGCCAGCCGCCGGGGCCCACGTCCCACGGTTCGGCGATGAGCTTCAACCCGTGCAGCGACGGGTCGGTGGCCGCCCCCACCAGGGTCGGGTGGTCGGGTGTGAACCCGTCCTCCCCGCGGCCCAGCGTCACCGCGAGGTCGAAGCGGAAACCGTCGACACCTGCGATATTGGCCCAGTAGCGCAGGGAGTCCAGCGTCATCCGGACCACCTCGGCGCGGCGGAAGTCCAAGGTGTTGCCGGTGCCGGTCACATCGGCGTAGGTGGCTGGGACGTTGGAGTCGTAGGCGTAGTACAGCGAGTTGTCCAGCCCCCGCCACGACAGGTGCTGGCCGCCTGGTCCGCCTTCGGCCGTGTGGTTGTACACCACGTCGAGCACGACCTCTAGGCCCGCCTCGTGCAAGGTGTGCACCATGGAGCGGAACTCGGCGAGCACCGCCGCCGGCCCGGCCGTACGTGCCGCCGCTGTCGCGTACGGCGCGTGCGGGGCGAAAAACCCGAGGGTGTTGTAGCCCCAGTAGTTCGTCAGGCCGCGGGCTGCCAGCTGCGGTTCGGACACCGAGGCGTGCACGGGCAGCAGCTCGACTGTGGTCACCCCCAGGCGCAGCAGGTGGTCGACGACCTTCGGGTGGGCCAGCCCGGCGTAGGTCCCACGCAGCTCGGGTTCGACGAACTGTGCCTGGCGGGTCAGGCCTGCCACGTGCGCCTCGTACACGACGGTCTGCGACCACGGTGTCCACGGCCGGTTCGACGCGGGGTCCGGGCCCTCGAGGGCGCCGGTGTCCACCACGACGCAGTGCGGGACCAAGGTGGCCGAGTCGCGCGGGTCGGCGGGGCCGAACATATCCCCGCGCAGCAGGGAGTCGACGGTGTGCCCGTAGGTCGCCGGACCGTAACGCAGCGTGCCGACCAGCCCCCGGGCGTACGGGTCGATGAGCAGCTTGGCCGGGTTGTACCTCAGCCCGTGCATCGGTTCCCACGGTCCGGCAGCACGCAGCCCGTAGCGCTGGCCAGGGTCGACCCCATCCACGTGTGCGGTGAACACACCATGGTGCGGGCCCGTGAGCCGGACTCGTCGTTCGGACCTGGCAGACCCTGCGGCGTCGAACAGGCACAGGTCCACACGGGTCGCATGCGGCGCGAGCACTGCGACGTCGACACCGTCGTCGACAGGGTGCACGCCCAGACGGGGCGGGGGCGTCGGTTGTTTCACGGGACCCATTGTGGCGTGCCGCACCCACACCGGCGAGGACCGGTCCGCTAGGCAGACGGTGGCCGGCCCCCGGCAGGGCGGTGGCATGGAGGGTAGCCTGCTGTACATACGCCGGACGCGAAGCGAGTGACGGGCCCTGTGCAGGGGTTCGACCCGCGGTCACCGCACAGCCGCGTACCAGGGCGCCGAGCACAACCGAGGAGTTGAGCATGGACAAGATCGTGGCTACGTCGGCGGCGGGGGTGGTGCTGCTGGCCCTGGCCGGGTGCTCCAACAGCGCAGACCAGACGCAGGGCACACCGGGCGCGACGAGCACCGTGTCGACCGCGGACGCGGCGTCGTGCATCGTCGGAGCGTGGTCGATGCCACTGGATCCTGGCTACGAGATAGACACGACGTTCGAGACCGACGGCACGTTCGTCTTCACCAGGGTCACCGTTGGTGCGCTCGGCACCGACGGCACCGAGTACCACCAGACCGAGACCGTCGAAGGTACCTACGAGGTCGTCCGCGACACGTTGACTGCGGAAGGGACCGCCAGCATCGCACTGGTGCGCACCTCAGACGGCGAGCAGTTCGGCGCTGAGGTCCTGGGCTCTGACCCAGGGCAGCTGCCTGTGTGGTTGGAGGCCGCACCCACGGCCGTCGCTTGCGACGGTGAGACGCTGGTGCTGACCACCACCGGGGTCCACGGGGACAGCCACGACGTCGAAGACTGGAAGTACCTGCGCAGCTGACGTGCGGGGGCACGCCCCCACAACCGGAGCACTACCCCACAGCATCGGCAGGCGCCGTGAACGTCATGCACGCGCCCGGTGTCATGGACCCCAGTCCCTGGCGGGTCCAGTGGGAGCGGTTCGCTCCCGACCCGTGGTCGTCCTCGTAGGGGTTTTTGCTGCCGAGGGAGGTGAACATGGTGATGATGCGCTGGCGGTCGTCGCCTGTCAGCCCCGCGGAGTCGGAGATGGAGTTCAAGAAGACGCCCGCCAGGCAGTCCGCCTGCAGCTCGAGACGGCGGCTCCACCCGAACGCGTCGGACTCGGTGTCGGCGGTGGCCTCCAAGACAGCGCCGCTGATCAAGATCATGGTGCGGTACTGCACTTCGTGCCCGAACTCGTGGGCCATCACAGCCTCGGCGACCAACCGCAGGTCGTTGCCGTCGAAGACTTCGACGAGGTCCTTGGCGTAGTAGATCTGCTGGTCCGCGGAGCAGTAGACGGCGTTGTGCATGGGAAGCTTGCCGCACGGAGACGTCACCTCGGTGGTGTACACGGTGACCGAGGGGTGCGGCAGCGTGAACCCGGCGCTGTTCACCGGTTCGATCCACGCGCCCATCAGACAGTTGACGAAGCTGTTGAGGTGATCCTCGATCACAGGCACAGAGGCACGGGCGAGGTCGATGTCAGCGACGGTGCACTCGGTGGGCGACAGGCTCTGGGAGTACAGCGGGCTGGACTCGAGGATCTTGTACACCTCGTCCATGGTCGTGGGCATAGGCGGCTCGTCGGGGTGCAGGTCCGGGGTGCCGTCGTACCTGGAGTGGTTGGTCGGCTGGGACGTCGGCCCTTGCGTCGGCCCACGCGTCGGCCGGGTCTCAGGGGTGCCTCCGGCCAGCGCGACCATGACAAACAGGACCAGTGGTCCGACGACGAAGATCATCAGCGCGAGCCCTACGACCACAGGCAGGACGGCGCTCTTCTTCTTCGGACCCGGAGGCCCGGCCCACGGGCCCGGCTGCCCTTGGTAGGGCTGCTGGGGGTACGCCTGGTACGGCTGCTGGGGGTAGGGCATCTGCGGCGGGGCCGGTCGTGGCAGTGGCGGTACCTGCCGCGGTGTCGGCGCAACCTGCCGCGGCGGGGGTCCGGGCTGGCGTGGCGGGGGTGTCGGCGCCACCTGCCGCGGCGGCGGTGCGGGCTGCGGTGGGTATGACGGCGCTGCCTGCCGCGGCGGGTACGACGGTGGTCCAGGCGGCGGCGGGTACGACGGAGGTTGCGTCGGGGGTAACGGCTGCCACCCCGGCCGGGCCTGGGCCCACCCCGGGGCGTAGCCAGGCTGCGCGACGGCCGAGGGGGAACCCCACGGAGCGGGTTGGCTCATGGGACAAGCGTAGCTTTTCGCCACGCACGTTTGGCGCGGATCGGCCATGCCGCTCCACTAACATGGGCATTTCAGACGTGACGAGGAGTTGGCAACATGTGGCGGGTGTTCGGGTTTGCGCTGGCTGGGGCTGTTGTGCTGGGTTGGGCCGCTCCGGCCCAGGCGGTGTGGGCTCCCGAGCCCCCAGCAGCCCAGGCGGTCGACATCCAGGCCACGCTCTCCCAGGAGGGCGTGCTGACGGTGGAGCAGACCTTCACCTTCGACACAGGCGCCCCAGCCACCTTGTCGCAGCAGGTCCCCCGGCACACCGACCGTGACGGGCGCCGGTACTCCTACGACCTGGACAAAGTCTCCGCGACGGTGGACGGCAAGGCCGCAACCGTGTCGCAGTCGCAGTCCGGCCAGGCGACCACGCTGTCGGTGGACGCCAAGGGCGCCACCACCGTCGTGGTCACCTACGAGGTCACAGGGACGACCACCTCCGCGCCCGACCACAAGATCGACTTCACCTGGCCGGTGCTGGACGGCCTGGACATCGACGTCACCTCCATCACCGGCACCGTCGAGGTACCCCCAGGCGGTATCACCTACGACTGCCGCGCAGGCGCCCCCGGGGCGCTGGGCAGCTGCGGCACCTTCGCCGGCGGCACCCACGACTCCAGGCCCCTGACGTTCACGCACAAGGGTCTGGTCGCCGGGCAGACGATCCAGGCCGGGGTGCTGTTCTCCGACAAGGCGATGCTGGTCGTCACCGAGCAGGCCAGCGACATCCGCACCTTCGCCGACTCGTTCACGCTCGGTGCTGTCGAGCTCGGGGTCATGGCTGGGGTCCTGCTCGTCGGCGGCGTGCTGCTGTTCTTGTGGTGGCGCCGGGTGCGCACCGGCGGCTACCAGGGCGTCCCCGTCCACGTGGCCAGCCTGACCTGCGACGACGGGGTCACCAGTCTGAAAGTCGAGGCGACGGGCCAGCCCGGTATGATCGGGACGCTCGTCGACCTGCAGGTCGACCCGGCTGACATCTTGGCCACGATCCTCGACCTCGCCCAGCGTGGGCACCTGCGGATCACCGAGCTGGAGACGACCACCTACGAGGCTCCCGACTGGACGTTCACCCGGCTGGAGTGCGACGACGAGCTCGTGGAGTACGAAAGCCTCCTGCTCGACGCCCTGACCACGTCAGAGGTGAAAGTCTCCGAGCTGTCCACGAGCGTGGGCGAATCCATCGCGGCGGTCCAGGCCGCTGTCTACGACGAGGTCTTGGCCGCGGGTTGGTTCTCCCGCCTGCCGTCGCAGCGGCCCAAGGCTGTGACGTGGGCCTGGGGCGGTATCGCTGCCGCGGTCGTCGTCGCAGGTGTCCTGGCGGCTGTGACCACCTTCGGCCTGGCTGGTCTGGCCCTCATCGCTGTGTCCGTGGTCGCCCTGGCTGTCGCCGCCCAGACCCTCGTGGTGACGCCCACCGGCGCCGCGGTGTACGCCGGCCTGGCCGACCTGTCGCGCGAGCTGCACACCTGCGAGATGAACGTCGAACCTGGCCGCGAGTACGAAGAGCTCTCCCGCATCCTGCCGTACGCGGTCGTCCTGGGTGGGTGGGACCGCTGGCTCGAGGCTGTCGTCGCCGCCGACGACGACCCCGACCCCGACTCCACCGACCTGAACTGGTACCACGCCCCCGCCGACTGGCATATGCGTCACCTGCCCGACTCCCTCGACTCGTTCATCACCGTCGTCACCGGCCGCCTGTTCGCCCGCACCTGAGGGTCGTCCAGGCCTGGTGCGATGATGAACCCATCTCAACGGTGGGTGGTGTGATGCGGGTGCTGGCGGCCCTGTCGGGCGGAGTGGACTCGGCGGTGGCGACGGCGCTGGCGCTCGAGGCGGGCCATGAGGTCACCGGGGTGCACCTGCGGCTGGCCAGTGGCTGTGGCGACGACGCCGCGGACGCCCAACAGGTCGCCGACGTCCTGGGTATTCCGTGCGAAGTGTGGGACCTGTCGGACGAGTTCGCCTCCACCGTCGTGGCGGACTTCCTCGGCGAGTACGCGGCGGGGTGCACCCCGAACCCGTGCGTACGGTGCAACGACCGGGTGAAGTTCGGCGTGCTGGTCACCCGGGCCCAAGCCTTGGGTTTCGACGCGGTGTGCACCGGCCACTACGCGCAGGTGACCACCAACGGCCAGATGGTGCTGCGCCGCTCCGCGTACCTGCCCAAGGACCAGTCGTACGTCCTGGCCGCCGCCGGTCCGGCCCGCCTGGCCCACGCGATGTTCCCCCTGGGCGAGACCGCCAGCAAAGACGAGGTCCGTGCCCTGGCCGCCGCCCGGGGCCTTCCGGTCGCCGCCAAACGCGACTCCCTCGACCTGTGCTTCGTCCCCGACGGAGACCTGCGTGGTTACTTGCGCAGAAACCTCGGCCCGGCCCCCGGCGAGATCGTCGAGACCGACGGCACAGTCGTCGGGCACCATGACGGCACCCACGGTTTCACCATCGGCCAGCGCCGCGGTCTGAGCATCGGCCGTCCCGCCGCCGACGGCCGCCCCCGCTACGTCGTGGCCCTCGACCCGATCCTGCGCCAGGTCGTCGTCGGCCCCGCCGAAGCCCTGGACGTCACCACGATCACCGCCACCACCCCCGTGTGGTTCACCGACGAGCCCGTGACCCGTTGCCTGGTGCAGGTCCGCGCCCACGCCGACCCCGTTCCCGCCGTCATCACCACAACCGCGACAACTATCGAGATCCACCTCGACGAGCCGTTGCGCGGCGTAGCCCCCGGCCAGTCCGCCGTCTGCTACGACGCCGACCGTGTCGTCGTCCAAGCCACCATCACCAGCACCGACCGAACCAGGCCAGGTGCTGTCGACAGCCCGACGGGAGTGGCCATGGTGTAGCTGTGGGTGCCACCGCACAATCCCGGGGCACCGGGAAGGCATGCGGCGCACTTTACCGGGACGCCATAGTTATGGCGGTCCCAGAACAAGATGTACGCCGTCTGCGGCACTGGGCGGGCACGTCGCGGCGTTGTCGTCGTCGGCCTCACCTCCAGTGAGGCTCTCCTCCTCCGCCTGGCGACGCACCCCCCCAGCACCACATCCGACGCACATCTTGTTCTGGGACCGCCATACCGAACCCGTCGGTGAGAAAGGCCCCTTGCTACACCGCGACGATGCGAACCTGGTCGCCGCACAGACGGCCCCAGTCGTCCGGGTCCGATGTGATGACCGTGACATGGCCAGCCTGGCGTAACGCCATCGCCGCCGCTGCGGCGTCGATAGCGTGCTGGTGCCCGTGCAGGCCCGCCTGGTGCAAGAGTTCGACTGCGGTGTCAGCGTCCTGCTCGGTCACCGGGACGACGGTCAGCCGCGACCGTGCCCACCGCATCCGGGCCCGGTTCGTCTTCGGGCCGGTCGCTTCGATGATCGTCAGCGCTGACACCAGCACCCGGGCGTTAGCACGCCGGGCAGACTCGACGCGGGCGACCATGGCTCTGTCTTGTCTGGCGAGCAGAGACAACGCCTGGCAGTCCAGCACGACCGACTGTGGTCCAGGAGTCATGCGCTGCGGCGTACTGGCCGGTCGGCGAACAGCTCAACTGTGGCTGCGGCGATCTCGGCTTCGGTCAGCGGTTCGTGGTCAGCCTCGTAGTCGGCGACGATCTCGCCCAGCCGTTCCATCGCAAGCTTGTGCTCCACCGCATCGGTCACGTAGGCCGAGATCCCGCGCCGACCAGCACGTGAACGCAGGTCAACGGCTGTCGCCTTGGGCAAAGACACCGAGATGTTCGTCGTGCCGGTGTCACGCTTGCTCGCGCCGGGCGTCATAGAACAGCAGTATAATACTTGAACTAGGAAAGCACCAGGATCCGACGAGACTCACCAAAAATGCCCGCGAGGCCGCTCCCGTGCCTCACGTAAGGATGCCCGCGAACGGGCGGCACCGTGTGGGGCATGGGAAGCGGGTTGTCGATGGCGGCAAGAGCAGAGGTC
>Ga0123354_10001442_pt1 | contig 28912 bp, 20 predicted proteins | sample TergutLab28metaG_2_FD_97872 | JGI IMG/M metagenome (GOLD analysis project Ga0123354, IMG submission 97872) | Labiotermes labralis P4 segment gut microbial communities from Petit-Saut dam, French Guiana - Lab288 P4 | ecosystem: Host-associated > Arthropoda: Insects > Digestive system > Gut ... | reverse complement strand
GTAAAAAAGTGAACTCCTGATGATGAGCTCCCTGAAGCTCGAAACATGTAGAGAGAAGGACGACTAACCCTGAAATAAAGGATAGTCCATAAGTGTCATCTTGTTGGTAATTATTTTGGAACAATTATAATGATGCACGGAACAATGAATGTAAAATGCAATGTTAAAATAATACGTACTGTAAAAAGAATTTCCTAAATATATTTCATCCAAATAAATCAGTTTCTAGATATATCTAATGTGACAAAATTTATTTTAGAGTTACTTGTGTTTCGAAGCCTTTGCTTTTGTATGGGCATGTTTCATGTCTCTCCCTGTACTTATTCTTCCACCTCTGTCTTTAGTCAGTTTTCATTAAATTGTCAATTAAGCCACTGGTTACTTCATAATGCCGGATTGTTAGCTATAGCAGTCAGTAAACTTCATTCTAAGTATTCGTTTAAGATAACTTGTCAATTACATATATACAGGGGTGGGCAAAAGTAGGTTTACAGTTGTTCGTACGGATAAAGACATGCAGGTTATGATTATTACAATAAATTTATTAACTCAAAAGAATGTTACAATGGCACAGTGCAATTAGGTACAATCTCGTAAGTGCTCAAATTGCTGGCCTTCATTATTTACACATTCTTGTAGTCTAATTGCTACACTCAAGCACACTTTGGCACAGAGTTCTTTATCGTCATCAATTTCTTGTCATGCTTCTCTTATGCAGCGAATCATAAACTTCGTGTTTCGCGTACTTACAACTGTAAACCTACTTTTGCCCACCCCTCTATTGTATATTGAAATAACCCGTCTATCACAACTAAATTTTCATTCTTATCAGTATTTAATATACTTTGTTTATATTGTGTACTACCCGAAGATTGCCAGACCGGCCGAAACTTGTCGTAATGAATGCTAATTCTGAAAACAATAAAAAGTTATTTTTTATGTTTTGCTGACCGTAACTTTCAGTATATCTATCTTACTAATTAACCAACTTGATGCACAAAATTTGTTTTACAATAAGTTTATTTCATGCCTCTACATGTTTCGAGCACATGGTGCTCAAAACTTGTAGAGGCGTGAAATAAACTTATTGTAAGACAAATTTTGTGCATCAAGTTGGTTAATTACTAGGATAAATAAAACGTTTGTAGTGATTGACGGTTTATTTTCTTATTGTCTATAATATTCACCTTCCTCTACTCTCGAGATATGCTGAATGTTCGTTAATAGGGAAATTTATTATTTAAATCTTTGATATAAATTATTGAACTACTAGTAGAAGCATATGATTATGCACAATGATGGGTTATTCTTCGTTCGTGCCTCAGATGTTAATTAATGTTGCTTCAAAATTTGATATTATTTGAAGTGACATCCGAGGCATTTGTCGATTAGAAACACAAAGACCCCACCGGTAAATTCAGTGCACAGTGTTGTTTTTTTATCTCAAGTCCACTGAAAAATCAGACTGTACTTCACCTGATATTAACAATTCAAATGAATCCCTGTGCGCGGTATGTCGATATTCAGTCAGCAGAATTCTGTTTGAGGTTTCATTCAGAGTTCAATTTCAAAAATAAATCAAACTCTTTGCCCAACGTAATTTTTTTAACGGGTGGTACAGAAACCGTATTTACCTTCGTGACAAACTTTCGAACAGGGATATGATTAAAGTGTGATTTGAAGCCAACATAATTTTTAACCGATTATTTAGCAGTAAAGCAAAAGTTCAACATAAAAAAATCCACCCGCTTTGAAATTCGGTATCTAGTAAAAGTGTGGCAAAGCGTGCGTTACTTGTGTGGGTAATTGAGTATGTCCATCTGACTTACTGCAGCATGTGAATGTGATAAAAATTAATTCTAAAACCACAAGTAATGTAAAGAATCTGTACGAGTTTAACCCTCAGTTGCCACTACATGCTTCTCATGTAGCCCTCCTGAATTAAATTTAGTAGTAACCAATTTCGTATTTTGTATACTTGTAAAATAACCACTGCCACCGAGTAACAACCCAATTGCAGTAAATAAATAAATATTATTATTATATATTTTGGGATTTCAACATTATATTTTATCCAAATTCTTAGGTGTCTGAAATAGGACAGTGTTATAACAATAGGCGGTAGTGCATTAATTACAAACGCACTTAACAGTGCCATTATAACCCCGCATATTCTTATTTACTTCTGTATAATAGAAAATTTGTAATACCAGAAATGTATTAAATGTAACAGTTGTACAGTTTAGGCTGTACTGCTAACGGCACGATAGCAGTAAAGACTGACACAGTGTTTACTCGTACTTTTCACTCTAAATGGTCTCTTCTTGTAATGAAGTTTTAACTGAATCTAACCATGCTAATCACATTGTCACGGTAGCACACTTGTTCATCCACTTTATCTAATGTCATGTCTTTTTTCAGTGTTTTCATTTGTCCACTGAAAAAAATAACAAACACTCGCTTAGACAAGGAGACAGGAAAGTTCTTATCGGCTTCCTACTTCGATCTTTCTATTCTTTTATTGTGTTTCATGTTTCTACTCCGTGATATGTATACTGATTTCTTGTAGGGAGATAAGAAAACGACGCAGTACGTTATAAACGGACATTCTGTATGCTTGAATGTTCGGATTTACTCATAAAACTAGCCACGTGCCTGTCACGTGACGAGATGCTGCAACATTCGCTCGCTTCCCCACGGCTACTTTCATCAATAGCGTCCTTATTTTTACTGCAAAGCAAGCGTAGGTGTGCTGCCATAATGATATTCCTCTTCGAGAGATTTTAGTATAACAGACGGCAAGGACACGCTTTGGAGCGTGTTTATATTTCACGTGTTAATTACTGAAAACTTATTTACATCATTGGGAGCTTTTGAGAAAAATATGTATTAAATCTAAATCACAAATTATATTTTCAAATTCCAGATAAGTTGGCTTGCTTAACTAACGTTCTGAAAACATGCTAACAGTAAAAACGCGACCTAAAACTAAAGGAATAATATTGCTATCTCAATGGGTAAGATGCAGAAGTGTTACAGCTTAGCATTTCAAGTTCCTAAATGCAGTGTCGGTATAAGTTTTGTTTGTTTTTGGCGAGAGAGCCCCCAGTGGGCCAGGACCTCCTCATTTACGAGATTTCTAGATCACACACAACGACACACAACAGTCGGTAGAACTCCTCTGGACGCTTGATCAGCTCGTCGCAGAGAACTCTACCTGACAACACACAACATTCACAACTGACAGACACCCATGCCCCCCATGAGATTCGAACCCACAATCTCAGCAGGCGAGCGGCCGCAGACCTACGCCTTAGACCGCGCGACCATGGGACCGACGTCGGTAAGAGTAGGTTCGTGTGTTTAACTGTCAGCAGATGGGCACACTATAGATGAAATGGAAATATATTCCCCTACAGTTCTATTATGGCCTTAGGAAGGTAATGGAATAATTTGCGGTGACGCAACTCAACTTTATTTTACAAGTACAATTTACCCCCTTAATTACAAACCCCAGGAAGGTCACAGGAAACTAAAATGGCACTAGCGTACTCACAACGAAGTGTAATAAGTGAATTATGAAATTTTTTATAGCTTAAAATGCATTTAATCCGCGGGCAATTCGTGGACGTTATTTTCCGTAGAATCTGAACACAATGCTATTATTCTAACCGGAAAGTAAAGAGAGATTTGACTGTATGACTATATCACAAGTTGCAACATTTTGACAAAGACGGTCAGACGCCTTGTTCTCCAAAATAAGAGATAGATACGTAACTTGTTCTTTCCAATTATGTATTGTGAAAGCACCTTCTGGGCATTAGCCATGTAGTAATGAAAACTGTAGGTGATTAAATCCCAAAGGATATCTAACTTTCATTAATATTTGTTTAATAAGTTTAACGTAAATTAAATGCTTTGTACCGAATGTATATGATCAACGACACTGAATTGCCTGCTTACGTTTGATACACATTTCAGATCACTTCCGGAAAAAAATTACACCTGTAGATCTCAAAGCGACACTGCCTTGTTTATCAAGTCGTATACACATAACTGAAAAAATAAGAATCATGAAATGTTATAAATTCTTTGTTTGTATTTAGAGGATGAAATGAAAATAAATTCAGATCGAGTAGCATGTAAACAGAACATCAGTGTTATTGCGCCGAAGGTAAGTATCTCTAGAGTGTCACTGTTGTTGTTGTTTTTGTGGTAGTAGTCGCCATAAATTTATCAACAAAAAATGGGGTTTGTAGAGACGCTGACGTATTTAGTAAACTAAACATTACATTTCCCAAGATTTTGTGTTAACAGATATATTTTGTTTTTCTTATCAAGCAGCTTTTCAGTGGTAAAACTGTGTTCCTCGTGTTAGTGAACTGGGTTTTATTTATTTATTTATTTAGTTTTTTATTCATATTTTATTTGTATATTAGTGCTAATTTCGTAATAATTAAGTAGCCTGTTAAATCTGTACATAAATATATTCGAATTGAATTATTATTATCATCATCATCGATATCATCAATATGTCCAACTCTGATTCTAGAATTCTTCAGGTTGGTAGCGTGCATATCCAGTGAAATCCTGATATCAGTTTTTCTCTCGAGGCTCCTAAAGTGCAAGGGTGGATAAATGCTAGGCTTGTCTATGGGAAGTCTAGCCACAGATGGGTTTTGTCAAATCTTCCCTTCTTATTTTGAATGATTTTTTCACTAATGCTATATAAACCTGATGGCTTTAATAACATTTTTATCACACTTGATCTACTAGTCAGACATGAGTGTAAGTTTTGTGTCAACTGCCTCAAGATTTTACCAATAATTTCATGTGGACAGTTGTTTTATCGCATTTCTTATGTAGATTCAGTAATAACCCTCTAAAACCTGGAAGACATTGAATTACATTTGACAGCTGAGTCTCTAAAGCACAGAAAACACAGAATAACATTACGAATTACCTTCGTAATGTTACTTAGGGTAATAATCATGGTGAAAATTGAGATTTATACGCAATCCATAAATGAATACTTTTTCGGCAAAATGCGGGTTCCTAATTTTCAAGCAACTGGCATATGAAACAACCTTTGTGACTTAAATTTTAATTAATTAGTGCATAGCTAATGAAATGTGTGACAGAGATGTAGAGATTCATGAAGACAAATTCAATAATATTACCGGGTTTAAAGTTTAAAATTTTACATTCTGCCCACAGAGTATATTTTGTTGATTTTACGGATCTCAGATGAAAATGGGGTTATTCATATATGTTTGATTTTATAATCGAGAAGGAAAGTGTTTTACCTGCGTTTTGAACTGAGTCTTTAAGTACAATCCTGGTTAATTTTCGTCTTTACAGTGTTAATATCTCTAAATATCCATGATGTATGTAGGGACATCTTGAACACATGAGGATTAGTGGAGACAAAATATTGACGAAATCTTCATGTTTGTACCGTGCATCAATGACGATTAAAACACTTTATTACCCAACAGATGCACAAAAATATAATTCGTAGAAACAATTAGAATTATTACAAAATATTTAAAATTATTTGGAATTGCTCCAACATGTTTCCGATAACAAGGGATCCATCATCAGGAAGTGCCTCTCTAGACTGTGCAGTACACACACGCACCACGGGCAAATATGCTACCATAACACCGACTACGTCCATATCAACGGACACGATAGAACCATTACTGTAATTTTAGCCAAGCACTGTAAAGAGATCCCCGATTATGGATCCCTTGTGATCCGAAATATGTTGGAGCGATTTTAAATATTTTTAAACATTTTATAATAATTCTAATTGTATCTACGAATTATATATTTGTGCATCTGTTGGATAATAAAGCGTTTTAGTGACAAAATGTTACCAGCAGTGTCATTAGCACTTGGTATACACTTATTAACTAGTTTCGTTAACCTACCCCTCTCCGGAATAGGCTCTCTGGTTCTGGACATGAGTTGGACTTCCGTTGTTTCGCGGTACAGCGTCGAAACGTGCGCAGTGCACTGAATGATAAGCTGTCCATTGCTGAAGTGCATCGGGTTCAGTGTCGAAACAATGTACAGGTAGCTGAACTGTCGAGAATCTGGAGATGAACTGTGTTCACGAATCTCAGGCACACCCACCTGAAACAGCGGAGATTGACACAATGAAACAAGCTTCAGCAGGACGCGACGAGTTGTATTAAAGCTTTCACGTAGCTATAATTAAGATTCTCGTACACAATATAATTTCTCACACGTTACAGTATAAAACAACACCTAAGAATTCTAAACATTTTCCTTCACACGTAAGCGAAATAACACATTTTTTTTCTGGTGGAATTTCATTTTAACCGTTTGAAAATTTTTTATATTTATGACCGTTAAGACCTACCAAGTATTCCGAACATTTGTGGTATTTGTCATAACACCACGTTACGAATGTAACAAGTTCGGAATGTTGTAAAAGAATTCATGCAATCCATAAATACATTGCAGTCACTCTGCTGCATGCTCCTGACTGTTCGGAACAAATCACTCTCTATTGAGGAAACGGTTGATAAAGATACTGTTTTCTGCTTGTAAATTAAAGGAACGAGCAAACCAAACTTGAGCCAACTTTCGTCTCTTCCCAAAGACCGTATTTCAAATCGGCACTTTGTTTGCTTAGAAGGTGAATCTGATTACAACGTTAAAACTTGGCGGTCTTCCTTATACAACACGTATGCTGTAGCGTATGCTACCACCATTCATTACAGTTCTATATTTGACTAAACCACCTTTGACGAAATATAGTGAGTTACTTCAACATCTGCATATAGAATACGTGTTGTAATAAAACAATTTACGAGCGTTTTCTAAAGTAAATAATTTAAAATTAACGAACCTGTGATGAAAAGGAAGTGAACTGCGCTCTTCTGAGTTATTACGCAGCGGGTAGTGGTAATTTCTTACCGACGTTTCGAGACAACCTATCGGTCCCATTACCAGAGTTCAAGAATCCAGGTTGGGACCGATAGGTTGTCCCGAAACGTCGGTAAGAAATTACCACTATTCGCTGCGTAATAAACCAGAAGCGCGCAGTTCTCACCTACTTCGGAGCGGAGCCTGAAATCTGGCTGTGATGAAAATTTTGTTTTTGACAGTATTCCTTCTTTCATGGGGCATGTGGAGATTATGGATGAGGAGAGGGAACGTATAGGGTCTTGGTGGGGAAACCGGAAGGAAAGAGACCACTGGGAAGACCTAGGCATAGGTGGGTGGATAATATTAGGATGGATCTCCAGGAGGTGGAATGTGGGTATATGGACTGGATTGGGCTGGCCCAGGATAGAGACAGTTGGCGGATGCTTGTGAGTGCGGTAATGAAACTTCGGGTTCCAAGAAATGCAGGGAATTTCTTGACTAGCTGCAAACCAGTTAGCTTCTCAAGAAGGACTCTGCACCATGGAGTAAGTAAGTAAGTATTCCTTCTTTCATGTTCTTTATTTTAAACTAATTGTGAAGCATAACTGTTTCCTCTATTTTTGGTATAATCACAAGTTTGTTTAATGGAAGTAATATTTGAAATGTAGTTGTCGAAAAAACGAGTGAGGCCACTATCGAATTCATTATCAAAATAACGTCAAGTAGCTTTATGTTGGTCTTTTACTAAATTGGGTGAATTCTACATGAGAAATTATTCCTTTTAGACCTAGAGGGAGCGCGACACATCTGACCATCTGCAAGACGATTAACAAGAATACACTCTGTGACACTTAATTTTTGTTGCGAGTTGGTCGACTACTGGCATACATTAGTTCCTGCTGGAAGAGAGAAGGGCCTTTCGAATTGGATGGGCGTCACTTTGTGTAGGGAGAGATGCAGTGGCACTTAACGTCGACTGTGTGATAGGTATATATATATATATATATATATATGTGTGTGTGTGTGTATGTGTGTATGTGTATGTGTATGTATGTATATGTATGTATGTATGTATTTATGTATGCATGTGTGTGTATGTATGTATGTATGCATGTATGTACATATATATATATATATATGTGTGTGTGTGTGTGTGTGTGTGTGTGTGTGTATACATACATACATACATTGCATTCCAGCCGTTGATCAGTGATGTACTATTGCATTAAAACTTGCATAAGTACACAAACCTACTCTGGAACACGGGAGATTACTTATGTTGCTGCACGTGAACAATTGACTGAGTAGTAATTTAGTAGGTCAAGTTGAATATTTATATTTTAACTGTGGCTACGTCTCATTTTCTGCTGACTGGTGGACAGAAAGTGAAGATACATTCATTTAATGAACTCTATTTTTTTTGGCACATTCGTTTTTCTTCTGTGATATAGACCAGAAAGAGTCAATTAACACTCATTACAGTGACTTATAGTATCTAGATTTCAAAATACTTCTGTTAACGTATATATTTTAGGATTCAACAGTGAAACTGTTCCAGCTCTCAATTAATCACCACGCTTTGACCATGTTTGGGCGGGAAAATACAAGTACACAAACAATTCAACTCGGCAGTGGATGGTGATAAACGGCCAGCTACGCATACCGGTCGCTTCATCCCTGGCGATGAAGCACCCCAAAACGCATTCTGTATGATACTGTGGATTGGTCTCACAATCTGGATTCGGTGTGAATATAATTCCCGGCCTTGTAGGTTATCTAGCCCTGGTCGTACATCTTGTCGGCATATCATTATGTTGCCTGATATTGTAATGTCAGTTGAGATGTTAGTAGTCACAGATGCGGTAGATGAGAGTGGCATGCAGGCTTTGATGGGAAAACGTGAGCGAAAGAAGCCAACTGGAAGACTTAGGAATAAATGTCAGAATAATATTAAAATAGACATTTCAAGAAATATGATTTGGACGTGGACTTGACTGATCAGGATGGGAGGAGAGTGGCGGACCCTCTAGATCACGGTGGGGCAACCATCAGGTTTCACAAAGTACCAAAAATATCTCAACTGTTTGTGTAATTATTAGCTTCTGAAGAAGGACTCTGCTGTGTGTAGCTGGTTAGTTATTATAAAAAAACACAGTAAGATGAAACATAACGCAATAAAAAGTTTACACGCCTTGAAGATCTTGCAGGGCGACTGAATTCAGTAAAATCCTCTCGCGCTTGATCAGCGTCACGTGGTTCAAGTGAACCGGCGTGTCAGAGAGAGACTCCATCTCCATCATCAGGTTGCTGAAATTACTTAATAACGAGCCTTCCCAAGTGATAAACCTGCACAGTGTCGGAGCTCCATCCTTATTTCAGTTATCATATGGGGAAGCGGCTGTCAGCACGAGAGAATTCTGTTGAACACATGTAATGTGCTGAGCATTGAAATATAGGTGATCGAAATCAATTTTGATGTTTTGCTCACAGTGCATCTCAGTATAGTCTTAGCAATTGACCAACTTAATGCACAAATTCTTGTTTTATAATAAGTTTATTATATTCCTCTACATGTTTCGAGCACTATGTGCTCATCATCAGGAGGTTAATATTGTATTATACAGGATCTGTTATCATCACACACTGTAGATGGCCGTCCGGTGCACCGGTGCACCGGACATGTAGACGAATATAATAAACTTATTATAGAGCAAGAATTTTGTACATTAAGTTAGTCAATTACTAAGGTCGAAATGAAGTTTAAATTTGATATTATGTTTCCTTCTTGCCGGTGTTCAGCCGTATGTGGATTGGACTACAGAACGTGGCCCACACACCAGTTGCGGTCCATTGCCCAGTTAAGAAGACGCGGTCTCCACGAAGGCCTGGGTGTTTTACATTTTAAGTAACTTTGTTTAAGGAAGGGTGTCACGCATGGGAAAGACGAGAAATGTGAGAGCAAATAGGATTTTGACTGGAATGTTTGATGCGCAGAGACAGCTTGGAGGACCGAGGCGTAAATGGACGGATACAGGTGGAATAAATGTTAAAGAAACAGCGTGGCAGAAAGTTGAATGGGTTCAGCTAACTAAAGACATGGAAGAGTGGCGAAGTCTTGTGAACACGGAAATTAGGTTCTGGTTTTCACAATGTTCGCGAAATTTCTGGACTAGATAAGGACCTACGACTTTCTGAAAAAGAAACCCTCTCCTGTCTGGTACTGGCAGGCCATTTAAAGAATTATGAAGTATGTTACAGAAGTGAAACTACAATCGGTTATCTGATGTTCATTGGACAGTGCATCATTGTGATAACTGAAGAATAAAGAACCAACTAGATGCTACTTATTGTATTATTGTTCTTCTTATAGGCTGAATATGTTTCGGGCATTACTATGCCCATCATCAGGAGCTCGTGACTAAGTTGTTGGCTGCAGCCCGGACACTAATCCATCCAACGGCACCTAACCTCCAACATACAGCAAACCAAGAACGAAACGATCAATATGGTAATCAACATCACAGTCGTGAGCTCCTGATGATGAGCATAGTAATGCCCGAAATATGTTTAGCCTATAAAAAGTACAATAAAATAATAAGTGGCATCTAGTTGGTTTTTTATTCTTCAGTTACAATCGTTTAATTTTATCAAGATCACCCTATATGTTTTACAGAACGCTCAGCAACAAGGCTCTAATATTCCATCCAACAAAGCACATCTTTATTCACGAACAACCACATGTTTCGGTCTGAACAGACTGTCGTCAGGCTATCAATACATGTATTACAATACATGTATCAGTACGTGTATTACATTTTGCCTTGCTTTTTTAAAACATTGTATCAATAACTCGATGATAGTCTGTCAAGACCGAAACATGACGCTCTTCATGAATAAAGACAAATCGTTATGCTGGACGGAATATTAAGGGTTTGCTACTGAGCAGAGTATCAGTTATTTGATGGGTGTGAGTTGTTCGAGTGTTTAATACACCCACCGCTAGCCTCAATAAATTTTACACTTGCGTCAAATTGTAATTCTTCAACATATAGTGCGTTTATGTCTGCCCTACACAACTATCTTTATATGCAAATCTCAGAATATAACTTTATTTGATTATGGGAAACCAACAAGTAAGGACAGTTTCCCCTAAATTCCCGGTAACTTGGTAAATAATCTGCCTTGTGTTGATCCGATAGAGTCGATATATTTTGCTAGTACAATGAAGTTGTGCTGTGGATATTAAATGCAACGTTAGTTATGTGCTGTTTAGAAACACCTGGTATAGCTGATTTTTATATTATTTCAGGTCGAGCTGCGCATGTCCACTCAACACCTCCACTACAGCGGCGCATACACTCCAGGAGTTCCCACGCTACCTGCCTCAGAATATTGGTAAGTGGCTGCACATGCGCATACTTAATTTTAGAATTAGGAGTATGCGACATTCTCTGAACGATTGGTGTAGATACGACCCTTAAGTCCCACAAACAATTATTTCAATTATTAGTGTCAGGACGGAACTAATGTCAAGATTATTTTACTCCAGATCGACGATGAAAACGAATGTCATAAATATGTTACCAGTGCGTGGTCTTTCTCCATTTTGTTGATAACAATGTCGTGGAAATCACCACGCACTTCTTGCAGAGAGGAAATTAAGTTTACTTCCAAAACATGACCAGTAATATTTATTACACTGTCCATTAGCAATACTAGGTCCGCAGAAAGCACAGCGTACGTCGCACACGAACTGTGCATATTTGTGGACGAAATGTAGCGTCTTTGTTGATATTTATATCTGGTGTTTCCCCATATTCGACTCTTCCGTATTTTAGCAGTCAAGTTCAGAAAAAAAGTGGGCTACATACTTTTCATAATACCAAGTTACGTCTTAGTAAGTTCGTCAACAGGGACTTATGAAATTGTTGCCAATTATTTTCATCAATAGCGCTCAGTGTTTTAAAAAATTTATACGTCCGAAAGAATCGTCTTGAAAGCCTTCCTGGGAATTTTATGTAATGTTGCAGTATTAATGAGGAGCTGTTGAGAGAACAAATAGGTTAGCTTCTTGAAACCCTCAATCCACGTGTTGCACGGGTTTTTTGTCTGTCCACCCCTCTTCGTCAGCATCCTTTGGGATTAGGCCTATATAACACAGTACCAGATTTTGAACGTTGTCATACCAGAAGCATTAGACAGTTTCTTGAACAAGCATGACGCCGACTAAAATTCTGTCAGTAACGCCTTTGCAGTTACACGATACTCTCATATTCAAGGTTGTTTTTGCAGAAAAAGATATCAGTTTCGTTACGTAGGTCAACATACTCACAAAAACCGCTGTGAAATTTAATTCCCCGTTTTTAAACACTTTATTATCCAACAGATGCACAAATATATAATTCGTAAATACAATTAGAATTATTATAAAATATTTGAAATATTTAAAATTGCTCCATGTTTCGGATCACAAGGGATCCATCATCAGGGAGTTCTATACAGTTCTTGGCTAAAATTACAGTAATGGTTCTATCTCCTCCGTTGACATGGACGTAGTCGGTGTTATGGCAGCATATTTGTCCGTGGTGCGTGTGTGTACTGCACAATGTATAATAATTCTAATTGTATTTACGAATTATATATTTGCGCATCTGTTGGATCGTCATTGATGCACGGTACAAAAAATGATTCCCCGCTTTACTAAATCGAAGCGTGCCATTATCAGAGCAAATGCTCATGCAAAGACATATTCAAAATTTAAAAGATCATACGTACTCACCTTGAAGACAGTGTACTGTGTAACTGTAGACATTTTTCGCTGAATTGACAGTGGCGTTACGAAAACACATTCAGTTCTCCCAGCAAAGACAGACTCTACCCAAATACCTTATTTGGGGTCGCGGTCTAAGTACGAATATTGTATTTACCAAAGTTTCATCCATAATAGTTGCGTATACGGAAGAGTGGAAGAAAAAAGAGAGCCTTCCAGTTTATGTGTCAGACAACAGGCTTTTAGGACTCTGACATAATAAACAGTGTCAATGAGAAAAAAATGTAAACATGTCCACAAGACTTGTTAAGGAATTTTGACGTGTTTACTGGCAGTGTTCGTTTACCCTATTCGCCATTATAGACGAAACTGGAAGCCATATATAGAAATCCTTAATTATTTTAAAGTTTGAAATATTTTAGGAAGTAAATTGTACACAGCGGTGAGATAACAGTCGCCTAGGATGTAGCACAGTTTGGATTGAAACCCGTTGTCTATTTCGTCAAGGTAGAACTGATAAACTTCTGTCCTGAAGGAGGAGGACCAAACAACCGTCACACCTGTAGCAATGTCGCTATCATCAGTTTTGTAATTCTTAACAAATTTTTGGTTTCGAGAATGTTTTAAAATCTAGTCACGTTAGATGGCGTTTTTTTGTTCGCTAAGAACACAGAACGTGTTGGTTTTACGCTTTAACATGAATATCTACGAGGTAAATTGTCGTGTAAGTTTTTTTGGGGGCGAAATATATGCATACTGCACCAGGAGGCTGTAGGTGGAACTTTAAAAGACATTTGCAGAAGAATAGGAACTCAGGAAAGTACACAAAGAAGAAAGGAAAAGAAGAGACAAATGAAATGGTTTCTGACCGTCCTGGAAACAGTTAAGAGGTTGCTGATAATTCTGGCGAAGGCTGCGTTGTTTCTGCTGCAGCGACGCGACCGTAAATAACACTTGTAAAACTTTCAGTGAGCCTTAATTGCCAAAAAGATTCCATTTTCTTCCAAACAACAAAATTACTTTAGAGCCAAGATGACGCAAATTGTAACCGGGTTGCAAATATTTCCGTACGTTTTCTGTAGACAGCTGTGGAAACTGTCATAAATTTTGACCGTCGAGATTGGTATTTAACGTGTAACTTTCTTTTAACGACTAGGCCGAAGTTTTAATTTTAATATCCCATAAGCATTTTATGGCCGTTATACCAACATCTGTTGTAATAGAGGACTGTACCACAAATAACAGATACAAATTCTTTATTGGTTTCCATACGGGAAAACAAGTGCAGATTTTATCTGGTGATGCAATACGTTCAAAGGTTGCCACCGTCAAGCGATAAAAAATTGGCAGTAACTGGAAAGGGTCAGTCAGGTAAAGTTCATTTTTCGAGGTTAACAACAATGTTATTGGGCTTCTAGTTTCCTGGAAACATTTTACTACACGCCGGAGCTTAGAAACCTCAAATTAGTATTTAATCCACCTTTTATGTTTCTTTACATCCTTATATCAGAGCATTAGAGATTTAGTAGATAAGTGGCAAACAAACTGAACTGAAATGAGTTTCTGCATCTGTACCCGATATATTATCCTATGTGTTATACTTCAGCAAAAATACACAATTTCGCACATTTATTTATCCTGATCTGTCATACTTGCCTACGGCACTACAGTTGTGTTGCTATATCTCGCATGTTGCAAATTTTTGCTTGAATATTTCAAAACAAGACGAATATTACGAAATAAATAAATAAATAAATTTATATCCGTCTGTCACAAGTGAACATGAAGTCAATACAGGAATTAAGATTGTCAAAGAACGCGTTTAAAAAAATGTTTTCTCCGCTGGAGTGCAGCTTTGGAGTGCTGTTTCAGTTTTCATGACATTTCTGCTAGTCGTGGGTGATAAATGACTGTCGGAGCCGCTGCAAGAATACGAAGCTTACCTGTCGGACAGACCCGGGAAATTTATGGGATGGAATGGCAAGAACTCTCGGTGACACACTTCACACTATATTCCGTTTCTTGCAGGTCACTGCTAGTATTTGTGTGGTACCGTAGTTAATGTTCCGTTGTGAGAAAGTAATACATATAAAGAACACTTAAACCACACATTGTGGTATGTTGTGCTAATATAACGTGATGATTTATCGAGGCAAAGTTTCCTAACACGTGGTGGTGTCCCTCTGTCCATTTTTAGACTTGTTGTGCGTAGCATATGAATGACATACAAAATTGGTTTTTATATAATTGGCTGCCGTTGTTTGTTCGTGGACATAACGCACACTTATGCAGAAATGACTCTCCATTGTATTCGTATAGCAAATTGCTTTCTTTTAAATGAAGGTATGCTTCGTCTTATAATGACACTAAACATCAGACTATATCGTAAAGAGCACATACAGGGAAATATTTACAATTTGATCTCTTTCATTTATATTAAGAAACCCTTTAAAATGTATAATTTTTTCTAATGTTTTGTCCATATATTTTCAAAATCGGTTGATATTGGCCATATTATAAGCCAAAAATGTAACTGTATTGTGAAGAAAGCTACTTGTTTCATCAATAAAAATGTTATTGGACTTTTGGTATTGCACCGTAAACACAGTAGATATCTTGTACTAAATTTGAATTATGTATTCCAGCTGGAAAAGCCGAAAATGTAAAACTTCTTCCTGCTTACGTGACTTAGTAATTATTTCGGAAGAACTAAGTCCGGCTATTAAGACTTGCAGGTACGTCGTACAGGTGCACCAGGGCTCCTTTTTTGTAATGTCGTAGCTATTACCTTTTTCTCTAACCGAACTTCATGAAACGCATTTCTTGGGGCACTAATATTTGCTGAGCTAGCATAGAAACTATTCCCCGTTTAGGTTCCTTATTGTGTTCGTAAGATTGCATCGCTCACATCTCCAGGTGAATCTACACCTTAGCCGTAAAACTAAATTTCTTTACAATGTATTCGGTTTTGTCCTATCGACACACGTTCCTCTTCCATATTCTTAGCTCCGTGTTTTACATCCGAACGCCTGTACCCCTACTCATTACCTATCCCCTCTTCAGCGTTGATGTCCCCTCTTCACTCCATACCCCTCTTTTGGATGAAATTATTGATATTTACTGAAGAGCAGAAAAAATGAAGTCCATTATTATGCATTCTGCCACATAACCTAGCTCTCCTTGTGTCTAAATATTCTTCCCAGAACAATCTTTAGAGACACCAACAGGCTACGTTCTTCATAATGTCTTCAGCCTTAGTGAAGAGACGCTACGGATGTGTACTCACTTAGCTAAGTCGGCTTCTATTAGTGGAGGTTTCGATAGCCGCTTCTTAAACAGTATATACTTCCGCGTAAAAACAACCAATTATCCTCCTGTGACGAAAGTTACTGTTTCGGTAAGCTTGGATTCTTTAACAAGTGTTATTTTACCTTCAAGCTGGCTTAAAGTCCTTGTCTAATGGTCGTGGAAGCCTCATAAATATGAACATGGCGTTTGGTATTTTGTTGTATTACATGTTGTGAAAATATAGCCTGAATGATTTTAAATGTTTTAGACCCTCTATATGTTACGAAAGACAATATTTCTGAACTAGCAAATGGGAATAAATATGAAGTAACTTTGATACTAGTTAAGAAATGTGGACTGGTCTGGAGTATACTGGTGTGTTATGGCTTATATTTAAGTTCTGTGCATCAGGTAAGTTTAATCTGCATTTAATTGTTGATATGAATTATTGTCTTCAACCCAGAGGAAGAGGGCGGCTGATGTGGGAAGTAAACAATTGTTTGTAGCATAGATCGGTGTATTAAATTATATATATATATATATATATATACTTTAATTATCAGCCAACAAATTCATTTACATAAAATTTCACATTAAAACACTTAAAATCTCTCCGACATGTTTCGAACATCCTCAGGGAGCTATGTTGTTCCTTGCTAAAGTCATTTTAAAAACATTCACAAAATAATTCCATTATATTAACAGGGTGTTGTGGCAGCATGTCATGCTGCCACAACACCCTGTTAACAAAAACGAATTAATTTGTGAATGTTTTAAAATAACTTTAGCAAGGAACAACGTAGCTCCCTGAGGATGATCTAAGGATCGAAACATGTCGGAGCGATTTTAAGTGTTTTTATGTGAAAATTTGTGTAAGTGCATTTGTTAGTTGATAATTAAAGTGATTCTACGAAATGCACTGTGCAACAATAAGGATATATATATATATAATTAAACGGAAAGAAAAGTATCTAACTCAAAAATTTAAATTTGTGAGTTCTGTACAAGATTAGACGGCCAAACCCTGCTGCAACGGGAAAATTGCCGCAGCTAATGTTAGAATCTTAACCCTGAGGAAGCCCTAGTGCCACTGTTATTCCGAGCGGAATAATGACCATGTAATTTGAGAAGTGTCAAATATTGAGCTATCCGCGTCTGTACGGCTCGCAGTTCGAAACATGGAAACGGTCCAGTACATAGCAGAGACCCAACATGGTGATCTTTCGGCAGACTTAATCCTGACAGTTACACACTTAATTCTGTGGTCTGTGCCAGCTGTCGCACTGCTGTTTCCATATTCCCTTAGTGTCACCATGGTATAACTTTCCCCCGCGAATTCTCGTAATGCTAAGCATTGTTAGCGTCACTCTGTCTTATAGACTAACCTTAGCAGCTGACTGGGAAATTGATTAGGGCTATCTCTGTGCTTCTGGCTGGACCAACCACAAAACAAAGCTAACTGTCTTGATATATGTTACGTAGTTTCATAATTTAAATTGCGGAAACAAATGCATAACTCCTCTATTTAAAGCTCTGGTCTTAAAATGATTTTCCTGTTCTTCAGAACTTTCAGACCCCATTTGGGCCCACTCAGCCTCATATTAAATGGGCACAGATGGATCTTCACCTAGGTGGTAAAGCTGTCGGAGCGTGAGGATGTCCGCGCACATTTACCTAGTTTCGGGATTGATTAGTTTTATACTGCCACCCCTCTAATACCTTTGTAGCGTGTGCACGGGTAACTTTACTTCAAACAGAATTAAGATATTAAACTATGGCAGATCACAGAGTTTGGTCTTCATCCTACAACAGCCTGTGGAAATAAGTAGTACCAAGCTGCGTTACAAACATTCAGCATCTGAAGACAGCATTGACCCTTTCCCTGCTGAAGACTAGGAGTTCTGAAATTCTTAGAGGGGTGTTGCTGAAGGTCTGAGTCTTCTGGTTGGAATACTGAGGCTTTGGGCGAGAAGTTCCCGGCGTTACGTAGGATCGCAGTGCATTTTTCACTATCCACCGTAGGTCTGACACATTACCGAGCTTCTTTTCTTCGTAATTTGTACTCTTTATCCAGGATGAAGGGGCACACGGTGGCGCAGTTGGATGAGGCACTTCGCTACAAAACCGGAAGCTTGCTGGTTTAATTCCCGATGGAGTCATTCAGATCTTTTATTGACTTAATCCTTTCGGCCTCGTTATGGGGTCGACTTAGCCTCTCACACAAAAAAGTAACAGGAGTATTTCCTGAAGGGTAAGGGCAGACGGTGCTTAGGGCTGACAAATATACAACTTCATTTGCCAATAGTATAAAAAATCCTGGGAGTCAGTACTAGGGCTAACAATCTTTCTATCTTCATGTCTAGAAATTCTGGGAACACCAACTACTTGCAACCCTAAGGGCCTGTCCACGAATGACTTTACCTTAGTTTGATCCAGGCATGAGAGCACAAAGGTCCTTTGAAAACCGGAAGCAGTGTAAGTTACCGGAAGACTCGAGTCAGCAGCAACACCGCTGCGAGAAATTACTATCACCTAGGACAGAGTACCACCAAAGATCTGCAAAATGATCAGCGATGTTGTGACGAAATGAGTAACAGCATAACACTTGTGTGATATATAGGTATATATATATATATATATATATTAGGAAGAAGACTTTTCCCTTTGAGGTGTGTCATCCCCGTTGTGTAAATTCAATAACAAAACTTATTCTCTCTTATACATACAGTCATAACACAACTATATTTTCAATGAGTAATATACAATTACCTTGGGTACATATAATTGTACACAATGTAATTGTATATTACTCATTGAAAATATAGTTGTGTTATGACTGTATGTGTAATACATAATAAGAGACTTTTCCTTTCGCGTCCTTCGTAATCTTTAAGCGTCTACAACAAATCCAGTCGTAGAAAACATATTATTAGAAATACAGACATTAGTTTATTTCTAGTTCTTAATGTGTAGCCTTATTCCGTGTGAAACGAATGAGCTCTCCTTTAGAATTTTGGGAATTCACTGTCATTTTATTGGGTTACGACAAAAAGTTCTGAGTATAATTTTTTTATTTATCCAACTATCGATACACTCAGAATAAAAAGGTTACATGAAAACAAAATACCAGTCACTCGCCGAATAGTAGTGTATGACTTTGAAAATACTGAATCATTACAAGGCGAATAAAATACTTTTTACGATATAACACGGAGGGTTCCATTATTATTAAGGTAATTCGCCCACAAGACCTGTAGATAGGCACATAGTTCGTACTAATCTCGCCACAGAGATCTTGCAGTATTTGTAGAGCAATGAGCATTTAAGTTATGCCGCGAAATCATGATTAAACGTTTAACGGCAGTTGGACTGGGACTGAGAAAGATGACTTGGGTAAGGGCCCAGTAATATCAGTTGCAGTGGTCTGGTCGTCAGTAACCCTTTCGTCTGCAGAGAGCTTTAATTCGAGATATTGGGATAATGACCGACTGGTAGTGTCGTGAAGCGCGTCACGGCTAAAACAGATGTTGATAAGACGAGCAGAATAGAGGTGTTCAGGGTCTCACTGGAGAACCTTTCAACACGCATCTGCTCAAAGGTTCTCGGTTCTTCTCGGAGAATTTCGTGAGAGCTGTCAGCCTTAGTGATTCGCCTAATGGACCATTTGGATGAACGTATGGTCGGCGTTTCTGAGATAAACCTACTGGCATAGAAATCGACATTATATCAATCAGGATCTGTTGTACGAATATGATTAGGGGCGGAATTATTTTGGCCTAAGTGGGACGAGGGCCCATGGCAGTGAAGAAGACTACATAAGTTGGATCATTGTGATTTGTATTCACCAATATTATTCAAGTGATTCAATCGAGAACAATGAAAGGGGCGGGACATGTAGCAAGTATGGATACCGGCTCTTTGTGAGGAGCCTAAGGGAAAGGGACCACATGGAAGACATAGGCTTAGATGGGAGGAAAATATTAAAATGGATGTTCAAGAAGTGGGATGGCGGGGCATGGGCTGGTTAAGGACAGATGGTGAAGGCAGTATTGAACCTTCGGGCTGCATACAATACGGGGAATTTCTTGATTAGCTGAGAACCTATCTTCTCAAGAAGGACTCTGTTCAATGAAGTTAATTATACGGGTAGGGGCATCGCGCAGGGAAATGAGGAATGTCGTTCATGATGGTTGCCAGATGGACATAGGCACGGATCCGGGACAAGGAGTAGGAAACTTGGTTGAAAACGAATCTACGTGTATTTGCGACAGCTAAGCACTGTCCTAACAACAGCGAAATGCAAAATTATATCACATATAATATGTTGAAAACATTTCTGTTTCGTGACTGTCTGCTGTTCATTTGCGATAAACAGAGCTGTTTTGTGAACAGCGCTCGCCGGATGTCTACGTATCACTGTGCATAGGAAACCCACAGTTTGACGCTACTTCATTGGCCTCTGTAGCCAACGAATTTTGGGCAGGTGAGGGCGAGTCTTTTCTGTAAGGGCATGTTTTGCGGTGCTTCTACAAAGAGCAAGGTGCTTGTTACCTACCGACTCTCTCTTGCCGTATTGCCTTCTGATGTTACAGTATCGAAGATTAGTTAATCTTAGACTACACTTACTTACTACATGGAGCAGAGTCCTTCTTGAGAAGCTAACCGGTTCTCAGTTAGTATAAAAATTCCCCACATTTTATGGAACCTGAAGTTTCATTACCGCCTTCACAAGTGCCTGCCCCCTGTCCCTGTCCTGAGCCAGATCGATCCAATCCATGCACCCACATCCCACTTCTTGAATATCCATCTTAATATTATCTTCCCATCTGTGTCTGAGTCTTCCAAGTGGTCTGTTTCCCTCAGGTTTCCACACCAAAACTCTGTACACACCTCTGTCTTCCCTCATACGTGCTACGTGCACAACCCATCTCATTCTCTATTTGATCACCCGAACAAGAGTGGGTGAGGAGTACAGATCATTAAGTTCCTCATTATGTGGTTTTCTCCATTCCCCTCTTATCTTGTCCCTCTTAAGCCCAAATATTCTCCTCAGCGCCGTCTGGGACTTCACTACTGTTAGAAAAATTTTTGGCTATAAAATGTCATTTTTAATAATGTTGGGACCTTTATGCAGGAGCTGACTTTTATTGTTTTAGTTTTATCTTCGTTTACTTTATTATGACACGTGCATTGCAGTATGGCATTTGTGTGTGGTACGCCCGAAAACGGCATAAGCTACAGAAACATGTAACGAAGTTGAGGGTGTACTATAATGCGTACGTACACGACAGTTGTATTACGATGGAAATTACCCCGACATTGAGCTATATAAATAGAAATTGACGCGAGGGGATGTAAGAGAACATCAGTTTCAGGAGGCTGTAGAAAATAGGTAATGAGGAGCTTAGTTTTTTTCCTCCTCATCTAAACTTACTCGGCTGATGAAATGAGGTGATTCAGACAGGGCACGTAGCATGCACGGGACAGAAGAAAAACGTCCAAAGTTTTTGGTAAGAAAGCGTCAAGTAAGAGGCCCTAATAAGACGGAAATTTGTAGCTGGAATTCGTGTTGCGCAGGATGGAGGCCAGTTGCCGGCTGTTGTGAAGACATCACTGAATCTTTGAGTTTCATAAAATACAGGACAGTTCGTGGGTATTCATCCTTCTGCGACGTAACGCGACGTCACTTCCTAATTGGTTCCCTATACTTACAGACAATGTAGGAGTCTAATCTTCTAGGGTCGAAGTGTCCAAGGAGATTTTTGAACACTGCAACCCTTCAAAACGAGGAAAATACTTTATCCGGAAAAGTCGGAAACCAATTACCCAGTGACGTGGCGTTGTGTCTCAGAAGAACGGACACTGCAGGTTTACTCCTGCGAAAACTGAAAACCCCACAAGAAATTTCTTAACTGACAACATAAGTGTTGTCTTATGCAGAAGCCTTGTACTCCAGATACTCGTTATATGTAGGATGATCACAAGGTATGTCGGACAGAATGGAGTCACAAGTGTTAGCAGGCGGATTTACAGAGCGGTTATGATTGCGACAGAAAGAGATGGTGTGCCAGAATATCGTAATTTGTTCACCGGCCTTACCAGCACTGTGTCTTACATATAGCTGTGAACGGTGCATGCAGCATCACACGTATCACCATAAATGGTGTTCTCTGCTGATACTGCTTTATCAGAACGTCACTTCATGGGAGCTGACGTGTACCGAGAATTAAGCGCGTCACGACGGTCAAGGTGCAGGAGTGTTTCAACACAACAGGCAAATTGTACAGAACTTAGAGTGGGAGGGTTGCATTTGATGTAAGATCATAGAACCACAAACAATTGCGCTTTGACTTTCATCTTTAAACTGTACGGGAGCCGCTTTACGGTAGTCTCTTTGGTGTTAGGTTAGGGACTGGACAACTGAGAAATCGTGGTCCAGTTACCGGCAAGGTAAAGAGGCGTTTCTCTTCTCCTAACCATGCAAGATCAGCCCTAGGGCCACCTGACCTCATATTCAGTAGCAACAAAGCGGCCGAGGCGTGAAGCAGGCAAACGACTCCCAAGTAGCCCTGAGGTTCATAAAATGACAGCTGCAGTCCCACACCCCCACACCCCCGCAGCCCCTCACGACGTGCATAGGGACAAATTTACTTTACTTGTATTAGGGAACTCGAGCGGCCCCGTTTCACATTTCATTCGTAGTATTTTGAGTTATTATTCTTGTTGTTAATTGTATTCCCTTGTATATTCTTCTGCAGATCTGATTACACGTAACAGAGGAAGCAGGTAAATATTTCATACTTAGATTACAGTTTGGACTGAATCACATGGAAGATATACATGAACAGGGAACGAAGAAGTATTTTGAGAGAAATTGGGGCTGAATTTAACGTCATTTGTCCGCAGAGACTGACGAAGCCACAACAAATTTAGCATGAAACCCCGTTGAAAGCTAATAATAAAAGGTGGCGTTGTTAACTATTAATTTCGTTCAATGTGGGTTTCAGGGACAGACTTCTCATCTTGCTCAGCTGATCGACTGTAAGCTTTATGAAAATGATTTTGACTCGTGTATTTCATTGTTTTGTTAGTGAGTGAATAAATATTGATCTGGATGCTAAGAAATTTTACCATTTATGTTTTGTAATTATAGAGAAGTGTGTTAAGATATAGCGTTGTAAATCACATCTTATACCCCATGTGCCACTTGTTTTAGAGTAGACCGTATTGTTGATGGTGGTTCCTGTGATTCTCAAAATAAATGCATGCTATTTCCTCATCCAGTATTACCCGAATGCGGTATTCTATGGCAGAACTTACTCATTCAGTGAATTTTATACCTCAAAAGGATGAAAGAACGATCGCTCTCGGAGTATCAGACTCACGGTATTTTGATTGGCACGGATTTTAAATCAAAACAGTGGATCTAATGGCAATTATCCTTGTTATTAAGTGTCAGGAGGCTGTGCTAATGAACTGGCAGAGTGTGTCTCGTAAGAGAGTTGTGATAAATTATTAAAAAATGCGGTAAAATGACGCCTGCATTGTAACCGGTTTTATGGCCGTAGTTAGGATATTTGGGCTGTTATTTATATGAACATGTCATGTGTTTATTTTAGGACGCAGCTATATGGGCTGAAGCTAATCGCACGTACGAAATCATCCCTCGCCAAACCCACCCCATCAAAAGCTATACTGAAGGCTGTTGCATGAAACGGCATAAAGGTTGAAAACTTTTTATATTCTGCCCTGCTTTCCGTCCTTCTCTTCATCGTCTCCTTGTCATGTTGTTTACTTCCATTCCTGGTAATTATTTCCCTCTTCTTACCCTTGCTACATAACTCTTCCTATACAGCACCGTATTTTTGTATTATTTTGCTTTTGGTTAGGTTTTTCATCTTCATTCTAGGGCATGTATAGTCGAATGGAGAACGGATTTCTAGGATATTTTCTTGTGTACTTTCTTTCCCCGTGTAACATTTTGATGCTGCATAGTAATGTTAAAATATAAGCTTTTCAGTTTAGTTTGCTTTATGCTGTAATACTGTTTTATCCTACACATGTTCTGGGGGTTTAATTCATTTTCGTTGACTTAACATATTACAGGAGTTCATCTAACAATTTAAGAGCGCGGAAATAAATGACTTCAACACTCTGTAGAAACGAAATGGCACTTTGTGCAAATTGAATATATATTTGAGACCTGGCGGAGTGAGGAAAATGTGACAAGAGATAAGAAACTACCCCTGAGGAAAGAATGAGCTCATACCTTTATTCTGGAGACGCGGTGGAAGGATCCAGTTCTAATGAACCCCATTTTTGGGTGTCACTTTACGGTCACGAGTACAAGCCAAATAAATAGTATTTGTACGCCTGTCATACATGTATCGTACACTGTCAGTTACGGTAATGGTCTAGATGTGTAGCCCAGAAATACACCATTTGAATTGCCGTCGAACCACGTGCTGAACAAAATGATGTTGCTATTGGTTCTCCTCAGGTTGTCTGGTCGAATGTCACCACAGCAACTTGGAAGAACTACATTTGTCTTCTACTTATTTTGATGATGAATTTTAAATTATATGCGCCAAAAGACTCTTTGGGTTTTAAAAAGTGCAGTTAAAACCACTCGCCCATTCATACAAACATACTTACCCACATAACTACCTACGTACCTACCTACCTATGTACGTACATATATGTATACATGTACATACTTATATACGCACGTACATACATACGTAATTACATATATGCGTACGCACGTACTGTACGTACGAGTACATAAATCCTTGGAACAGAGTCCCTCATGAGAGGCTCACAGTTCCTTGCTAGAAATTCTCTGTATTTTGTGAAACATGTATGGTATAATCATACTGAAAGTGGCCAGCCAACACTTGTCCATGTTATGAAACAGATAAATCTAGCATACTTCCCCCATCGTACTTGTTGTAGCTGTATTTTAATATTATCCTGTCCTGTACGCCAAAATCTTCAAAGTGTTTATTCTCCTCACGTTTCCCCACCAGAATTCTGTACGCATCTTTTTTTCCTATACTTTCCACATACATAAATATGTACATACATAATGCATGCCTCAATGCATGTATACATACACACGTACGTATTTAGGCTTAACATAAACACAATTATATTTACGAAACTGACGAAACTAAATATTAACACAGCTTATTTTATTTTTTAATTAGGAATATCTCATTGTGTTTACATTCTGCAATGGTATTTGTTCCTGGCGAATGTAATGTAGGGGGTCTTCTGTTTGACAGACTTCAGGTTCTGGAAAGTTAAGAATGTGACTGACTGGAACGCGAATGTAATATTTGCTAGCAGTTTTTTGATGCAAATTTAATGCTCTTATAACACTTATTATGCTATGATGTGTTCCGTTCTGTGTTGTAAAGGGCGCCTGAAGAATGTCGGAACGGTAATGACATGTCATATTGTCTTGCGTGTGCACAACAAAATTCTGTATTCATGTAAGATATTTATAATTTATAAGAAAACAGAACTAGACATGGGCTGAGGCGTTTTATTGCTTCCATTCGGCCTACATATAATGCAGGCACATCACCACATAAATTTCAGCTATTTTTCTCGCTGCAAAATTTCGAGGAGACAACATTTAGTTCCTTCCACCTCACAAGTTCGCCTGTTGGCTGTGTTGGTTATGTCTAGGCGTGTTCAAATAGTCGCGAGAAATGCCTATTACCTGTGTCATGTCCATCCGTCTGTCTGTCCGTCCTTCCGTCTTTCCTCATGTATCAGTACCGCTCGCATTAGGCATGCGTGCGTTAGATTTTATATTGAGGACTTTTGTGAAAATCTGGCACGAATTTAAAAATTTGATTAAAGTCGGTCACTTTAATTGAACGTCCAAATAAGCTGTATGTCGTCGGCGACAATAAATCACCATAAAAGGGCCCTTTTGTAGTGAAACGTTATCAGGATTTTAGGATTACCGCGTAGGTGTGCATTACGCGAAGCGCCACATTTGCGTTATACTCACGTCGCCTTCCTTGTTCAGTGCAGAGAGTTCACAGCAACAAAACGGAGAGGTATTAAGTAGCGGCATAACATCGAGTTGCATAAAGCTGTTATCAATTGTTATTTAGACTAAGAGTGTTTGTGTTTGACAATGAGACGCACTGAAGGACAGATACAGACAACCTACTAGTAAGGCTCCGTAAGGAGCCCGCAGGGTTGTTTGGAAATTCTGAAAACAACTCAGACAAACGGGGAGCTCTCAAGAGGTCAAGGTTTGGATATTTTCATTTAATATACTAGTCACCAACTAACACGCTGTACAAACTACTGCTCTTTACGGGTTTCTTTAACGACAAAGAATAATGAATATATCAACAGACCGAGAATATGGCGTGGCGTTATATGTATCCTGGACTTCAGGCTTCGTTAAAGTTATACAGAATCTGAATAATACAGTAGAGATTTCAGATAATTGTGTGAGGTTTTTCTGTTGCTACATTATGAAACCAAACAAAAGGTGCTTTCAAAGGATAGGCTTACACAAAGCCTCCGCTTAGCGCGTAAAAACCGCAACCTGAATGTTACTTTCACAACGAAAATTAATGCAATATGAATTGAATTAAATTGTTTTTAAGATTTTAAAGCAGATATAAACTGTGTCAAAATAATTTTTTGCATTATATTTAAGAAGAATTGAAAATTCTAAACAGAATTGTGCCCAAACAATGGATAATGTAACGCTTAAAACGCCGAACAATGAACAGTCTTTTAATTATCTTTATACACGTGGTATATACCTTAAATTTATTCCATATTCCATTCATTATGAAAGCGCAAATCACATGTCAATAATCTTTATTGAGAAAGTGTTACTGACCCAGCTGGACAAGAAATTTACCGCGTTTTTATGGAACGGGATCTTTCTTTGTTGTTTGCAGACGACTACACCCTCGGAACTTACTATCAGGCAGTGGAATTTAGTTCTGTTCCTCGGTACATTACTTTGTGCTGAATGAAAGAAGAACTAATAGTCAATGTGCTAGACGAAATAAGATGAAATTTACATATGATGTGGTAAGCTAGGGTGATTTCGAAATAGTAGTAAATTTTATAGTAATTAATAAAAAAGTATAAATTCGTAATTAAATATAAGAATTTTCCTGCTTTTACGGAACCCGACTTTTCAGTTCCTTCACGCAAAGCCCACGACTGGATCATATCCTGAGCCATTTTACTCCTTTTTCCTGCCGCTCTTCCCTCCTTTTGTCACGTAAATGTTGATACCAAGCTGCTGTCTACACTTCAATATCTCAGATGATAAATTTTCTTACGAGATGGTCTGCAATAAAAGTGTTGCACACATTTCGAAATACTCCATGATTCGAAAATTTTGCCCCCGCTTTATCCTTCTTTATGGGCCCGGTAGCTCAGTCTGTATAGCGACTGACTAAGGGCTGGACGATCCGGGATCTTTTCCCGGTGGGGACGAGATTTTCCTTCCGTGCAGACCGGCTCTGGGAACCACCCAGCCTCCTGTAAAATGGGTAACTGGACATTCCCGGGGGTAAGTACGGCCGGGGCGTGCTGCTGACCACTCACCCCCTTCTAGTGCCGTGGTCATGGAAGAGTAGAGCTATACCTCTACCCACCCTCTTGGCCGCACCGGGTCTGTAACGGGATCACTTTATCTTTTATTGTCCTTCTTTACATAACCACTCTCTTATATTAAGGATACAAAGTATGTAGTTCACCATAACGCATCTTTCTACACCGTCTTGTAATTTCTTGTCTCTTAACGCTGAAGTATTCTCTCCAGCACACTTTTCTTAAAACACTTTCGATCTATGTTTCTGCAGTTAAGTTAATAATAAAACATGGCATCCATATAAACGTTTGCTATATACAGCAACGATATTCTTCATGGTGTATAGTTCCGTAATTTTAGTGTCTCTTGTGCAAAATAACGAGACTTACCGATATATTTTATTACCAACAGATCTCGCTGGAAAATTACATTTCTGATTTCTTTGAGAACCGCTGAAAATTGTGGCATCTTACTAAGATACTCTCTGGGGATTTACGTGATTAAAAATGTTGGTAATGTAACGTCAGATGATTCACATGTCGCAATGGCTATTCGAAAAGCTGCCGTGTCGTATCGTACATTCTGTCTCGCGGATTTATTTTTGGTTCTGTTCTTTCAAAACAGTGCATCATACATTCTCCAGTTGAGAATGCATTTTAACACATTCGAACTTTTTGAAAACGGATGTCCTTTCATATGCAGGAGAGAAAGGTTTGTTAGTTTTGCATATTTTTATTCTGTAGGTTTCTACACTAGAAATGTTTCGAAAACATGAATAATCTTAATTTATGCTCATAGGAACTACACCCTTACCATAACTCTGCAACTATTGTGCTAGAATTCCCTGGTATTAATCATTACACCTTAGGCAAACTATTATTCCAGTCGTTGTCATGAGCAGCTAATTAAATAATACAATCGGTGCAAACAGGCGATATTTGACCACTTGGAACAGGTCGACAGAACCGTTTATATCTTCGACAATATATACTTGAGTGAAGTAAATACTGCACACCACCCTGTTAACGGCATTCATCAGCAATATACAAATAATCTGGAGGGTGGTCCCTGGTAATAAGGCAGATTTGTATTCGGGGAAGTGAGGGGGCCACTGTAATCGCGGGTTCTAGTGTTCATCTAGATAAATATTTGCGTATAACCCCCTAATAGGCCACGTTCACCACTGCCCATTTTTTATTTCTGCATCAATAAATTTATATTTTCATTCTGTGCTAAATTTACCGCAAACTGAGTTGTAATGGTTAAGACACTCAAATATACTGAATCGGAACACTGGGAAGGAGTTCGGATATACGAAATGAGTATTTCTTTGTTTTTCCCAGTCCGCAAAAGCTACAATC
>Ga0123354_10001440_pt1 | contig 28933 bp, 23 predicted proteins | sample TergutLab28metaG_2_FD_97872 | JGI IMG/M metagenome (GOLD analysis project Ga0123354, IMG submission 97872) | Labiotermes labralis P4 segment gut microbial communities from Petit-Saut dam, French Guiana - Lab288 P4 | ecosystem: Host-associated > Arthropoda: Insects > Digestive system > Gut ... | reverse complement strand
GGCCATTATCTCCGTAACCGTTCAACTTTGGACATAGGTTTTTTGGGTTATATCGGTATACTTTAACATAAGGAACACCCTCCCGAAGTCTGGCACATTCCTCCTGGGACACCCTGTATGTATTATAGGTGTGGATGGTGGTGATAGTCGCTGGATGGGACTTTTGTGTACTGGGAGTGATGTAGAAGGGTGGGTGGCTGGGGAGTAGTGTTTCACCTTTACCTGACTGGGTTGATATTTACATATTAGCTCATGTTTTATGAAAAATTTGGTATTTGAACCGAAGAGGATAATAAATAGCATTTTGTGGAAAGTAAAACAAGAGAGTATGCAGGGTGTCTAAAAATGCAGTAAATTTCCTTGTGCCTTTGCATGCAAAATTGGGTCTTTCAGAAGTTAATGATTGATGCTGGGAAGTGCTGAGATTTTGTACTGTCATTGGGTATGCAGTAAATGTGGAGCATGCTGGTAGAATGAAACTGGCAGGGGGGAGTAAAGGTAATATTACAATGAAAAGCTAAAAATTATAATGAAAAAAGGACTGGCATGGGCTTTATTGTTAACATCAGCATCCCCTGCGGCAACTTGAGGGTCATCTGGGATGCTCTTCTGCTGATTTCATGGGGGTGATGGGATAAACAATTTAACCATCGTGGGTATTTCTCCTCTGCTGTCTGAGGAGGTGAATGATAGGTGTCTGCGACCTGCTGAAGTCTCGACCACCCAGTTTGTTAGGCTGTCTGAGGTGGATGTGGTGGGATGTGCTATTGTGTTCTTTCATCCTGATCTTAGTAGACTGACCACTCTGTCCATTGTAGACTTGATCACTAGGACAGAGCACAGCTAACCATGTTGAGGAATTGTAGTGCCAAACAGCTATCAAGTTGGCCAAGTGGAACGCTTTTTCAATACTAATGCCATTACCCTCGAGTTAAAATATTATTACTGTCCCTGAAAAATGGGAGATTTAATAATTGGGTATTCCCAGATGACAGAACTGTTACTACCAAATTCAAATTAGGGTAACGTTTTGTCATGCTGGGAGATATAAAGTCCCTTTCCTGGAATGATAAGGATTAAGGATGGTGTCCAGACAGTTCTTGCTACTTACACCTTCCATTGTTAAGTGCAGAGTAGAAGACTGTTGTCACCAGATTATTAAAATTTCAACCAATATCCTGCCATTGCATTGACAGATATAATGCATATGTATTTGAATTCTGTCATCATTTCGTAATTTTTTTTTTGTTTCCTTCTCCATTTTTTCCTTTTCCTTTCATTTCCTTTGTTTTCTTTTCCCTTTTCCTTTGTTCTAGCCTGACTTCTAATTTTTGTATGTGGTAGCACCAACTAATTTATTATAAAATGGCTTAAAAAATCCTGGGCAGCAGGTCACTAGTACGTAGACAGTTTTGGTGGTGCTTAGAATTTCAGAAGCATACATTTGTAAATTAGCTTTATTTTTTGTTTGAAAATTTCAGTTCAACAAGCACTTCTTTGCTCAACAGCTCACTCCTTGCCACCAACAGATGGTCTCAGTTACCAAAATCACTTTAGTGTAATGTGAAAATGCATGGAAGGAACTCTTGAGTGCTTTGACGCAAAAGATAAAGATCGCAGGACTCGATTGGGGCATGTGCTTTCGTGTGTTAGTGTACATTGTCTTCCATACAAGCTGGCCGCAGGGGTTTCTTAAATAATTTTATCCCTGTTAGTGAACCGCCACATTTCAGCAGGCTCCAAAGCTGTTTATATTATTATTTCTATATATTTTATATAATTTTTAGTTCAGCATTTTGTTTTCATGTGCTTTTTTTGGTGCTTTTTGATCAAACATATGTAGAAAGTGATTATCGTTTCAGAATAGTATTGTCAGAGTATATTGATATCTTTTTATTTATTAGAATGGTAGATGTGCATGCCTACACACATATCAGACAACAACGTTTGTGCAAGTTTTAACCTTTACAAGACCTACATTCATATATGTGAACACATATTTAATGACACCCCTGGCAGTTAATTGTATGTGTTAAGCAACAAGGAATTTTACTGCAATTTTTTAAGATAGGCCGCATAATCTTTATTTTATTTTCCACACAATACCGTGTATTTATTAATTTTACACTTTCTGTTCAAGTAGTACATTTTTCATAAACTGTGTGTGCTAAAATTGATACCAACCAGGTTAACCTGTATATTGAACGTCGCACTGTGATAACATGAACTATATTGAAATAACCTGTCAAGAACAACTAAATTGTTATTACTTTGATAATTTAGTATTTGCTGCAATGTATATTCTTTATGTAGAAATAAGGTCTCATTTCTTTGTATAGAACATTATGTTGGTATTTTCCTAAGTATTTTGCGTATATTGTGTATTACCTGAAGATGGCCAGGTTGGCTGTAACATGTTGTAATGAATGCGAAATTCTGAAGGAAAAAAAAATGTAGTTGTGATTGATGGGTTATTTCAGTACAGTTTAAGAACTTAGTTGTTTGAAGTTGGGTTTGTTAGTGCAACAAGTCAAATGAAGAAGTCTGGTTTCCAGATTCAGAGGAAATTTGTCATTCCCTGCATTAGAATACTGCCTTATGCAATTTTAAAGTTTGTAATATATTATTTTTAATGGATGCACATGGTTGATCAGTGTGAATACATTGTTGTTTTCAGGGTTCTCCGTCAACATCACTGACTGCTCCGAAAACTCCATTGGCTAGTGTTGATGCCCTGTGGACTCAGGACAAGGATGACAGGAAGGAAGAAATGTCAAAAGACGTTGGAGAAACTGGGGGCAGTGAAAGTGATGAGAGTGAAGCAGATGACTCTGACAGTCAAGATTCGGATGGTGATGGTGACTCAGGGGATTCTGAGACTGCTAATGGCTCAGTCAGTGACTCAGAGGTAGGTGAATTATTATTTGCACGTATGTATATGCAGAGTTGGAGATATTGTGTGGGCTGAGTTTTAATTATATTACTGGAAAATTAGTTACATTTATCAGCACTCTTTATTTAATTTAAGTTGAAACTTATTACATCCTGCTTTACTTTTCATAATTGAAACAAATTTTGCATGCTACTGAATGGTTCACCCATCTCCACTTTGGAATTACCATAATGTTTAAGATTTCTGGGTTAGCTTGGCAGATGTGATTGGTATGGTCTGAAAGCTTCTAAATGAATGGGCAGCTTTATTGGCAGCAATACGTAATAGAATCATTTGGTTATTGGGATGTACGTGAATGCTTTAAGAGTCACATTTAGCATTGCACTTGTTTCATCCCCTGTAGTCACCTAACATCTCTGATCTTCTAACAATTCTGGGACTGGCCATATTTTAAGAGAAACAACCCTTGGAAAGTTATGCTGTTACTGCTTAGTGTTATGCTGTGTAGGATTTTGAAATGTGGATTTTACACTTCTGAAGGGACTGTTTAAAGTAAATTTAGATCAGGAAAAATATAAAATCAAGGAAACAGAATGTATGTGTTTATGGCAATCGGACACACAGGTGATTATACAAACAACACATTTTCCATCAGTATGTTATGAGGCTTGAAACTTTCACTAAAGTATGGTACAGATGTTATGCAAAGAATGTCGTGCAGGTGGTCTGTAATTGGTTGGTGTCACTGCTACCACTTTCTGAGGGGAATAACTAGCTTATAGGTGTACAGCTGCAATCTGCTGGTGGGACTCTGAAAAGCTTTATCGTAATATGGTAGGGTAGGAAATTATAACAGAGATAAATTTTTAGGAAAAATAGTAAAATTTCAATCAAACGCAACTTGTATTGTCAGTCAGATGCATAGACTACATGTTTTCGACGAAGGAACGAATCTGTCATTAGTCCTGAATACAAGACATACAACAAGAAAAATGTAGTGACATGTCAACATAAGTACATTCGAAGTGTGTGCTGTGGAATCACACATTAAAAATTATTACAATAAAATTGTAATGGTTAAAAAAATACATTAATATTAAAATGATAAATTACTATAAGAGTTAAAAAATATCATCATGAACGTATAAAATGGTGAAATAATAAAGTATTAGAATTTGTGGCAGTCTTCTGCCTTATAGTTCTTCTAGTTGCCTCTTTATTGTTTAGCCATTTTTTATATGTTCGTGATAATATTTGCAATCCTAATAGTAATTTTAATTTTTTTTTATTTTTTAACAATTACATTTTTATTTTAATAATAATTTGTAATGTGGGATCGCGCAGAGAACACACCACGATTGTACTTGTATTGATGTGTCACTATACTCTTTGCTGTTTGTCTGTACAAAAAGCCCTGATGGTGGATTAGTTAATTAATCTGAAACTTGTAGCGTATGCATCTGATTGAGAATATAAGTTGTGTTTGACTGAAATTTTATTGTTTTTCCTCAATTGAGCTACAACACAGTGAGATGTGTTCTGTTAAGTTAGAAATCAATTTTGTTTATCAAGGTTTTCAATTTAAAATACCATATTTACTCGAATGTAAGGTGACTCTAATCTAAGATGCCACAAAAAAATAAGTGTGCCAAGGGAAAATGTATTTTTTTCAAATTTGAGACAGCCCCTCGAAAATAAAACCTCCCCTAAACAAATTTACTAGTAATTGCATACACTTGATACACAAAGCATGTCGGATTCTATCTACCTTTACCAGTCAGGGTCACTGTTTCCATCTTCACATTCATTCCCTTCATCTTCCTCACACTCATTCCTAATATTCCTTTCCTCTTCACTGCCATTCCACAACATATCGGTCTCATCCACTGCACTGGATGTGCAGCACTTCTTAAAACCATTCACAGTCACATCTGGTGAGAAGCATTGCCATGCCTTTGTGATCTCCATTGACTAAATGTACATTTTTTTAACTTCTTTGAACCCATGAAGATTCACAAGTTTCTCCACAGATGGTGTTAGTGGTGGCGAAAATTTAAGTACATATGTTCAGGATTTCTGTTTCATGTCTGTGGTTTGATCAGTCTGAGTTCATGGCTCTTTTTATGGTTTTTAATTTGTTGATTGGTCCAGGTTTTATTTTTGAGCCTTGTAGTTAATTTTCAGTTTTTCAGTAGCCATTTTCCTGTTACTACCCTTTGACTAGATCTGTTCTCAGGTACATATCTTAGCAAGCTAGTGTTTCTGTGGAGTCCAGTGATTGAGAATATCTCATTCTAAGTGGTCTACCTTGGTAGGTGCTTCTTTGCCTGAAATCAGAAATGGACCTGGCCGAATTATCTTGTTTCTTTAAAAAATTAGATGATGGACAAAGTCCCAAAAAAGAAGTTTGTGTAAGGTAACTTCTGTCATGCCGTCTTCTCTCTTTTGGATTTCTTGACCCTTGAAGATGGAATTGATAGGTTGTCCTGAAACATCAGTAAGGAATTACCACTCACTGCTTCATAGTATCTCAGAAGAGTAGAGACCTTGCATGACAATAGGCCGATGCAGGCCATGCTTGGCTCTGCATAGTACTCTTCAGAGCTATTCAGTTTGGTGCAGTGCGGTTCAGTGCTTCATATGCAAATTTAAGAGTACCTCTCATGATTTAAGTAAAAAACCTCATGTTGCATTGGAGTAAACATGGTACTTAATATGACAGCGTCAGGTCAGTTTGTGCCCGGTTTCAATGTATAATCAAGGAATTTGGTGGAAAACAAAAAAATTTAAAGTTGTTTTGTGGATTTTTTGGCAAGACTGATAAAAACATATCTAAAATCAAGGAAAATGTGGATTTAAGGAGTGTAAAATCTGAGTTTCACTGTCTGTTGTTTTCCAGAACCCGTGTGGACTGAAGTAGATAAAAATGCCCTCAGAAATAATTTCAAATTTAGCATGAGTGTTGTGTGAGTATGAATGTGGTGTTGGTGAAAATGTATGGTAAATATATGAGACTAGGCAATTGGAGTGTGTCATGTGAACATGTGTTTGGTGATGATTTGTAATCCTTAATGATGGTTCAGTTTTTGAGATGTTGTGCATTCCATTGTGACTAGAATATGACTTTAAAAGAACACGTGTAATGTGGGGTATGAACAAATTAAATTGATTTTTTACATTGCAGTCCAAGTGGTAACACTGCTGCTTTCTATGTGTAAGGTCTTCAATTAAGATCTTAGCCTGACTGAGGTTTTTCATGGTTTTGCACAGCTTGTCAACATAAATGCAGAACTGTACGTTAAATCAGGCCACAGTCAGTTCATTCAACACCTGTTGCAGTTTCTTACTGAGCGTTCACCTTATCACTTGATATAATTTTACCTATTTAACCTTCAAATGGCGTGCGTTTGCGTATGTGAACACACATAAAGAACACCCATGCAAATGTATTTGATATATTTAGGTAACAAGGAATTTTACTGCATTTTGAAGACATGCTGCATAATCTGTTATTTTGACACAGTGCTTATAATTTTATCTTTTTCTGTTCAAATAATACTTATATTTTTCATAAACAACGTGGTAAAATATAAGTACCTACCCCCGCTCATTTAAAGGTTAATGTATTATTACATAAGTCATAGAGGGCTAAGTAAACAAAGAAGCTTGATCAGAAGCAGTAGACTTTTGAGAAGGGACAGTGCTACAGTGCTGACTAGAGTTATTGTAACCGCAAGTGTGAATATGAAAACTTTGTTGTCTGTGTGTATGTCAAGAAATGCAATTAAGAGTTTGATTAGTCTTGGAGATGCATATCAAAACCATTTCACAGACACAGGTCTAGTAGTTTTATTAATTACTGTAAATTCTGTTAATTGGAACAAACTGCATTTGTTTCCTTTTGTTTTAACATAAACAGATATAATGCATATGGCATTTGAGTGTGTGATGATCTGTGTGTAAGTTTCTCAAATTCCTCATTTTGTTTTAAAACATGCTGCCTGACTGTGTAAGGGTTATTTTCTTCAAACCTTTCAATAATGCCTCGTCTTTGTAAGCCAGAATTTGACCCATTCCCAGCCAAAAACAAACATATATATATATATATGTGTGTGTGTATGTAATTTTATTAATTTGTACTGTACAGGTTAATTCTATAACTTTCCATGCAGATACTAACGAATGTAATTATGTTAATATCTTAATAATTGTGGGTCCAGTAAATAAGTCAACTGGAAAAAATTTATTCGAAACATCAGATTTAAAAATGATTTGTGGCAAAGTGTATATAATGTTGGGTTTATGTCACTCGGGGCTTACGTAACGTGAGGCAGTGCCTTGACTGGGTGCAGAATTGTCTTAGGTACTTTGCTTAAGATGGTTCAATTATTGTAGAACAAGAAACTTCAAAGAGCATGGAAAATGACTGAAGATTGATCGTAGTGAAATTTTAAATTCTGGTATTTTAATTCGGAAAGGCATTTACATTGTGTAAGATTAATAAAAGAAGTTAATGTTTTTGTGGTACCGTAACCACATGTATCGTTTAATAGTTGTGCTTAATGGTAACTGATTTGAACTTTAAATGACCTGCATTTGAGTACATGAAAAACACAGCTAGAAATTCTTTTCATTCATTCAGATGACAAGCAAATTTTCTGCATTTTTAAGACTTGCTGCAAAATCTCTTTTATTTTCCACAAAAATGTCATTTTTTTTTTTATAATTCTTTTTCTGTTCAAATTTTATGTTTTTAATAAACCAAATGCGAAAATTTAAATACCAGCTTGCTTATTTAAAGGCTAATAGGTACTCAAGTGCTAATATCTCATCCAAGTTTGGAATGGTTGCCAGTTAACTTGTAGGATTGTTATTGCTGCGGCAAGTGTTATTGCTGTCTGTTACCCCAGTATATGGAGACAGGTGTTCTTTTTTAAAAATGCGGACCTACACAAATTTACACTATGTTTGCTCAAGCAGTAGCACTTATGACTAGTGTCTGTGAAGTGACTGAGGTTTTCCCAGGTTTTTCTTGTTTCTCCAAGCAAGTGCCATATAATAACCTAAATAAGTCCAGTGCTGTATCATACCACGTTGTTTTCCGGCACATTATTCACAAGTGGTCTGCCATTTAATGCTTCGTATTTGGAGTTACGGACAGCACTGTTAAACACTGTATACACAGACACTCAAACGTAGAAACCCCTGTTTCAGTACAGAAGAAGGAATGTAGACAACTGACTGAATGCTAGGTGTGGGCACTGAGGGTGTCATCAGAAAAAATGAGCATGTTGCAAAGTATTTTAGATTGTGTCACATTCCCACTGAATTTGGTGTATTGTGAAGCTAGTTAGACCAATTAAAATGCAGTAATTCCTTGTTAAATGAGCACTGCTGTTCCCGGACCTTGCCCTTACTTGAAAACTCATGAAAGCAATGCTTGATTCCCACTGAAATACTTCTGAGAGTATCAAATTTGTTTCATGTTCTCATAACTGGATAAAATAATGGGCTAGTTTAAGTACATAGGTAGTGCAGTTTCATAGTTTGGCACCATAAAGTGTTGAGTGCAGTGTACAGTTTAATGTGGAAAATGCCCAGAAAATATGGGCCTATGTAACTCTTTGTATTTTATGACCTCTTTCAGCTCTCAGGTATTCTTGAAATTGGGTAAACCTATTATTAAAAACTGACGTTTGTGTTTAGAAATGGCTGATACTGCATGCCTGTTAATTTAAGTTCATCCTTTATGTGTGGATTGCTGGTATGTGCTTTGTCTTTGAAACTGCATGACAGGTAATAGTCACTTGCCATCAGATCAGGTGAACAAGCAGTCAAAAGAGGAAGAGTAACTGTTTGTCACTAAGGCAGCCATTGAAGAATTGGCTGCATGGATGGTTGTACTGTATCCCTGGAGGAACCTATATTCCTTCTCCTCTTAGCTTAAATTTGACTAGTTTTCTCATAAAGTTTGATCTGTAGTGACACTTTAAACTTTGAATTACACCCTGATCAGACTGGAGGAAATTGCCTAATGAGGAAGATCCTAGTCTGTATACTTCACCAAAAATTATGCCACTTCTCAGATCATGAAGAATGACCTGGGTAGGGCATGTGGCACTTGTGGGGGAAAGGAGAGATGCACACAGAGTTTTGGTGGGGAAACTTGACAGAGACTGCTTGGAAGACCTGGGCGTAGATGGGAGGATAATATTGAAATGAACCTTCAAGGAATAGTTTGGGAGAGCATGGACTGGATGGATCTGGCTTAGGATAGGATCATGTGGCAGGCTGTTGTAAACGTGGTAACGAATCTTCAGGTTCCATAAAATGTGTGCAATTTCTTGACTAGCCAAGGATCTGGTAGCTTGTGAAGGAGGAATATGCTCCATGAAGTTAGTCCAGTCAGTTATTATATGCCGATCTGTAGGCTGGATGAGGCCAGTTATACTTGATGGTACAAAAAAAAGCCCACATTCATGTACCAGTTGGGATTCAGGTGGATGTTTTCAACACTTGTGTAAAGGAGGATGCTCTTAGAGTTTGGGGGCTAGTAACATTTTTTTGAGATTGTACTTAACTTCTGCAACAAACACAGAAGTAACCCTGGTCAGCATCAGTTTCCACCTTGAAATAATTTTGATAGAATTTCATTGGGAATAGGTCCACAACCTCAAACGTGTGATTAAAAGTTTATATCACTCTTCATTTTGATAATACTAGTTGATGCCTCAGCTGAGTGTCCAAAAACTGAAATTTGGGGCTGAGCCAAAAGTTTTATATATATATATATATATTTTTTTAAGGGTCTCTTTATTTCCTAGAATAACATTGTCTCACACTATCTCTGAAACTGGAAAGGCTTTCTTCCAGCTGTTTAACATACCTTCAATTTGCAGTGTAATAATTATTACACTGCAAAGTATAGGGATGCTAAACACACCGACATTTTATTCACAGTGATAAAATTTAATTTATTGTTGCGATAAAATGTCAGATCACGTTGCTGTGATTAAATTGTCACTGAGATAAAATGCCAGTGTCATTATTTATTGGTGTGAACAAATGTCTAGGATAAATTGTCACATGATAATTTGTCGTGGCCCCGTCTCTCAGAACCTCAGATTCTGCCCTTCATCCTGAATGTTGTACCAGTACCAAAGTAACAGTTTCCCTGTGTGTTTGAAAATTTCTTTCTTGTGTGCAAGATGTCACTTTCTTGCCAAAATAAGCAGAATAGCTTTTGGTACATTTGCAGTGAAGTGGTGTTAAGATCACAAAGGAACCCACTATCGAAACTAGTGAGAAAAACTCATGAACTCTAATAGACTGTGAAGTCCGAGATGAAGGTAAATTTTTGGGTTTCGCGGATTTGCTGCAGCTCATGTTCGAGGACTTTGGCAGGCATTGGATAAAGAAAGAAAAGGTTTGCCTATTTAAGGCAAAAATTTCCCAAAATAAGTGAGGCCAAGATGAAAGAATGAATTTTTGTTGGTCTCCAAATTAAACAACTGTTCAAATGCCTCAACCTTAGTACAAAACTAATTGTTACAATAAGAAAAGCCTGAGGCATTTGAAAATGTGTGAAGAAACTTTCCAGGTTGTAAAAAAGCAGAAAATTGCAGTGAACTTGTGCAGGAGCTAGTTTCATCATACAGTGCTGTGGGATGTAACATGTAATTGAACCTATTGAACCTCCATTTTCTGCATTCCCATTTGGATTTTATTCCTGAAAAGATGGGAGCCATGTGCAATCAACATGGCAAAGGTTTCCTTCAGGAAATCTCCCAAATGGAAATGTACAGTGGAGAATCGGAGCTCAAATATATTGGCTGATTACTGCTGGAGTCTTATAAGGGAGACACCAACTGGCGAATGTAAGATGGAAAAGAAGACGAAGTGGGTGTTTAATGGATTTTTTTGTAGTTATGATACTGTATATAGAGGCACTGTTCATTATTTGACATTGTATATTGTAATCAAAAACCACTATTGTACTTTATTTATTATGAACATGGTTTTGAATTTAATCCCTTCTCCTTAACCTTGGTGGATGATAGGGCAATTTGGTTGTCATATTCAGGTTCAGCAATGTCAAAACTGTAAGAATCACCCTGAATTTTAATGGGTTTTTTTCTCCCCCTTCCCAGACCAGTGAAATCAATCCAGAAAAATTTCTTTATCCAAGGTTTTCTGAGCATTGTAATGAACCGGTAAATAAGGAACTCTTTTCGGTGATTTAGGTCGATTGTCCAGATGAAAGCAGAACCTGTTCATGAACTCCACAAACCTGCTGCTATGATCTTCAATTTTTAGATATAATTGACATCTGGTGAACAAATTATTGATGTTTGTTCCAGTTTCTTGTCTATTCAGAACTGCAGACCTGACAGTTTCTTCAAGTGTGTCCTGTGTTTGTGTTTTGTTTTTATGTGCATCTTGTTTCAAAGTTCGGACAGAAAATAGTCACAGTCCATCACATTGGACAAATGAACAGGCCACAAAGGACAATCAATTATTCTACCCCCAGACGTTTTGTGTAATGTGACTTGTTGAATTATTGGCTGAATGTTTTGTAGCTGAAAATAAGATGGGTCAGTGCTAATTGTTGCATTGATGGCATACCATACTGTGGCTAGGTGCCTTGTAATGGCATATCATGTATTAAACTGGGATTATCTGTTGACATGTATCTATTATATTGAGTAATTATGGTGGAGCATTTATTGAGGCTTTCATCTGTTTGTAGGTTTCAACAGTAAAAATAGTTTGTGTTACACTGTCTTGTGTATTCATAACAAAAACTACATTTTATGTCACAGTAAAAAACCTCCTGTGTTGCACTGTTCTTATATTCGTGAACTGCAGAAGACATTTGCTGCATGTGAAACTAGACTGTATGACTGCATTGAGGTGGCACAGTATAACTGGATGTGCTGCAGTAATACTTCTGGTCTGTAACTCCTGCTGTGCCTGATCAGGTTACCATGTGTATGGGTTGCACTTTAATCTCAATTCTCTGCAGTTTACAGTGAGCAGCAGCTTAACTGTATGTGTCCCTACGGCATTTGTACATGTAAGAATTTACTCCATCCGCATTTTGCTTAAAGCCACTTGCTGAAGTCTCACCTTCGTCCCTCCTGTTTCATCCACATCATAAATTTGGTCAGCCAAATTATTATTTTTAATCGGTTGTTTACAAGTTTCACAGCATATTCTAGTAGCATTGTGTTCAGCACATTTGTTTTCTACAGGAACATCAAACGTTCGCTTCCCAAGCCGATGTTTAAAGCATCTAAGGCAGGCATTAGGGGGGAAAACCCTCTTTCATTACTCCCATTTGTTCCTTGCTAACCAAAAAGGCACTGGCATCACAGTTCCTTTACAGAATTTCCACACAAATCAGTCATATAAGGCTTCATGAAACTGCTTTAATGTAGACTTTCAGAGGTTTTTATGTTTACTTGTAGCTTTCATGCTTCACTCAAAACTAGCAGCAAAATTCAACAGTTCTTCTTGAGCGTGTAGCTTGTATTTTACTGATGAGTCAGTACAATATTCACATTTCAACACATCATGGTTTATATTTCTCTCTCTTTTTTTGATTTCATTTTTCTGATCCATAGTTAACACATTTCATCTCTTATCACTGCTCAGTGTTTTATTTTTAGACTTGCTTCAAAGGTGCACAGATTATTATTGAGAGGTAAAAAATAAGGCTGCTGCAGTAACACACCACATTGGCTGCCAACCTAAAACTAAGCACGGCTTGTGAGTATAGCTAATCTACAAGCACAGCACCACCTGTGGAAGACACTACAAATATCCATAATATTCTGGAGTCTTCCACTTGTTTTTGGTCAAAGATGTGAGTGATCATCCAAATCTACACTTGAACGTGCGTTAGGTACCATATCTTTTGTCAAGGTTTCTGATGGTAGGTTGAGGCTGAACAGGTTTTAGATAGAAAATTGTTCACGTATGGTGTGTTAGGTAGCTTGTTTTTTATAAGTTGCAAAGTTTATGGAAGCAGTGAAGGGAATCCTCTAGGTTATGCTTGAAAACAAATGTTCTTTCTCAGGTTTGACGTTTTCATCCAAAATTGCAATTGCCACTTTGCACTTTTTGAACACGTGCATACGTTTTTTGGTATTTGATATTCTTGCTGTTGCATTGCCTTTGTCGTAAGATTCAGCTGCTTGATCCATGTTGAAGTGAGTTCTGTGATTGCTAATTTTTCTGTATGAGGGTTCAGAACTTCTTGAATGACACCTTTGTCACCGTCCTGAAACCCAGCTTCTGTTGCCAGCTACACAGTTGTTATTTGAACATCTTCCTTGACTCAGGCAAAGCTAGTGATTTTTTTTTGGGGGTATCATCATCGTGTTGTGTTTGTTAATCGATATCTGTTTTTATTATCAGAGTGAACACAACACTTTGAATGCTATGCATTTATTTATCTTCTACAAGATGTTTCGGCCATCATCAGGTAGAATCACGATAACATGAATGAAAAAGATTATGTTATTGTGATTCTACATGCAGAAAAGTGTTGTGAAACTTAAAGAATGTGAAAGAAGATAGAAGACTTGGGCACATTGTTGAAGCACAGCACCTATGTTTTCTTCTGCTGTTACGATGGTGTATTGTGCTGCTTTTTTCAGGATATGATGGAGCATGAGCTCAGAATGTGTGTCAAGATCAGTCAGTCTGTGAGCACTGTATGCCATTTGTTGTCTCTACAGAATATGTGTTCTGATTTAAGCAAAATTGGTGTTTGAAAGTAGGGTCATATCTTTTGTAATATTCCTAAACTTAACAATTTATCCCCTGACTCCACCCCATGGGTTTTGTTATTTTTATTGTCATATTCTTTAAATTCACTTGGTTATGTACTGTTTGGGTCTTCAAACAGTTTGCCAACTTGAAATGATTACATTTGGTGTTGGAATGAATGGATTGAACTTATGTTTTAGCTGCTAGAATGTTGGCACTGCATTTCATCCCAAATTAGTCTGAATCAGCAGCACTTTTGTGTGGTAACTAACACTTAAATTTGCCAAGCATCCTAGCGGATTGAGAGCCACTGGTGTGTAATGTGTGTACAGGGCTCAGAAAGTGGCTCGTGCAGTTGGAGTGACTCGGACTCAGACTCAGGCAGCAGCTCCTGCTCATCGGGCAGCGGTTGCTCGAGTGGGCGATCCTCACATACCCACCAAACCTTTTCCATCAGGGAGACTAATTTTGATCAGGTTTGTAATATAAGCAGCAACTTTTCCTGGTACTTGTGTCTTTTCCTGCTGTACTGTAACATGGTTGATTGAGCATGTTGGTACTCCACGATCGCAAGTTGACATCTTACTTGAGGCATGAATGTTTGCATGTTCTTGTAGTCACTAACATTTTGTGAGTCCTGAGCAGAATGTAAGTTATAGAGTGCACCTTTTCCTTTTCCATTCAGATGCCTTGTGAAAAAAATTTATTGCACATTACATTTACAAATGCTGTTGGGTTGTTGATGGAAATTTGTGCAGTTGTAATGTGCTATTAATATTTCTGGAGGTATTTGGATGAAAAGGTACCGAGTTTTGAGGCAGATACTGTAAGTGCTGTAAATAATGTCAGTGTGTATATATGTATTCTAGAAGTGTGCCTGTTGCAAGGCATGTTCAGTAATAAGGTTCCCTAGTGTATAACATTTTTGTTAAGCTTTTTATTTTTAGGTAGGAGGTAGCACTTTTAATAGGGGTGAGATGCAACAGATGGCGTAAATATCAGTGACTCAGATTCTGTTCATGGAATAAGTTGATATGCAAGGCCAGTGACATTGGAAATTTGTTTCATGTAGAAGTTCATTGTGTGATTCAGTTTTTGTGGGTGAATTGTGTTTCCTGCATCCAAGTTCACAGCCATTTGATCAAGGGGTCATGATGGCTTAATACAAGTGCAGCATGTCCGAAAATGGTGCAGAGAGTTTGAAAATGGTCAGAAGGACATCCGTGATGATGATCGTACTGATCGGTACAGCACATCAAGTGCATGTGTGAACGCAGCAGAAGTGGAGGAAGTGATTGTGGGAAATAAACAAGGCGCTTGGAAGGTCACCACTTGGGACGTGGAAGTAGTTGTTCCAGAATGGTTACAAATGCAAGTGTCTTACATCTACTGTGATGGAATTTTTTTTAACTGGTCTCACGTTCAGACAAATTCTTCAACACGCTGAGGGATTTTGTTGAAAATAAGTGATACGTGACTGGAATAAATGAGTTACATCCAATGTTGTAATGACATCTCATGTAGTTTTATGACCTGGGGAACCTTATGTATTGAAATTCCTTTGTATATATGAGTGTGTGTGTGTGTGTATATATATACATATGTGTGTGTGTGTTTGTAACAGGCTGTTTTAAGTCTTAGTGGCCTCTTAACATGCAGATGGAACCGCAAGGCTTTGGGAACAAATTTGAAGTAATTATGAATGGTAGGAAGTGCGTAAGATCATTTCTGTGTATTGTACTGGTTTTTTAATTACATTTTAACAGTATTTCTGCTTACATTACATGCTGTCTTTATCACTACACAGAAGTTAGATGTATGTACTTGAACCTTGAGATCTCTGGTAGGGAGTGTGGACATTAGATATCCCTATGGGCTAACAGAAAATGAATGTTTCTAGTTCGGATTATGTACATTAATCTTGGTGTTGTGATTAACTGTAACCAATAAGGTCATCACGAACACTGGAATTCAGTTTTGTTGTAAAACACCTGTTTAATTCAGAGAACTTACACAGTAATAATAATAATAGAAATATTCAGAGCCTTCAGTTTTCAATTTGCAGAGGTGTCATTCTCTCAGATGTGTTGTGGTCTGATTTGTTGCACTTTCACAACTTGACCACTTACCTTCGCTGGAGGCTCAGTGCCATTCTGAATCTCCAGGGCAGCTGTTGTGGTTGATGTGTGCCAGTGGTGATATGCAGTGTAGCGTTCTGAGTCTTACACAGTTTCTTCAGACAGTTTTGCCTTGCTGTAGCCATTACCTTGTTGCCAAGCTCCATGGTTGGTCATGTACGTTCTGTATGCAGTGCTGAAGGTATCTGCTGTAGATTCTTACAGGAATTCAGAGCATTTCTGTCCCTTTCCCATGGCATTTTGTACATTTGTGGCCCATGAAAGCGTTTTGTCTGTTTTTATCCTGTATTGCATAGAGACCTTACTCTTGGCCAGCTGTTTGTTTATGTCCTGCAGATGAATTTGTGGAAGCTTTTTGGACAAGCTGAGCAGTTAAAAACAGGTCTGCTCAACCCATAGCTCATGGGCAGCATGTTACCTGCAATGCATTGTTATGTTGTAAGCAGAGACATCTGAAATGAGAAAATAACTTTTTTAACTCTTTCCCTGGTGAAGCCAAGATGGAACGCTGAAGCATTTTGGAAATCTTATGAGCTGTTTGTTTATAGAAACATATATTCTATGTATTGTTTGCACGTAAATGTGTACTGTACTGCTGCCACTGGTTGTCAACCCAGTAGCAGTCTCCTGGCATGAATTGCATTTTTAAATAATTTTTTCCTATTAGTAGTAGTCGATTTTTGTTGGCATAAGGTAAAGAAAAATACACAGGTAAAATATCATGTACATTTATTCATTCTTCATTCTCTGTACTGAATTTCATGTTGCTGAATGCAGGCCATATTTTGCCAGTGTTGCCCCCTCCACATTCAAGGTTGAGCAGGCCTCAGATTAAAGGTTGTTTTTTGCATGCTGACTATTGTGTTGGAGTCTGTCCATGTTGTGACTGACGCTAAGGCTTGGTGCAGCAAGCCAACGAGATTTACGATCTTGTTGTTTGTGGCCCATGGAGTCAAGTTATCAGTGTGCAGGTAGGCACGAACCCTCACAGCATGCAGTAGGTCATTAATTTTTATGTTAAAAAGCACACAGTTCAGGATGGTGTCTTGAGGCAATTACTGTAATGCTGTATTGTGGAAGTGAACGTCCACAAATCTGTATGATGGGAAATGCTTGGTCCACTTGTAAAGATGTCCTGAATATGTAGGCTTTGGTCAGGTTGTGCATCATTTGCTGCACATTTTGCTGCAAGCAGCTCTAAACATCACTAGATTTGCTAACATGGACATTTTCTTCTGAAAACCATCTGTAACTCCTTTAGTGAAATTGATGTCTTGGTTGCTCATGTTCCTTTGCTTCTCCCCTTTCCTGTGCTCACCCACTTCAGATCTGTAATGGATGGGAATTTAAAGGAAGATTTGATGCAGGCCTGTGCTTTAGCCAGGTTTACGAAATGCTAGGGCTGGCTTTATAATACCATCTTTCTGATGTCTTCTGCCCTGTCTAAATACTACAGTGTACCAACACCTGTTGTTTATGACAGGGGGCACTGCCTCATAGTTGTTTTGTTGGCTGAGCTGTTTTTCTTGCTTTGTTTTGACTTTGTTTCAGGGTTGATGTATGGTGTTCCAAAAGAAGTGTGTACTTGACCATTTGGGGTACATTTGGTGATATAGGATACAGTGTTCTTAGTTATGTGTGAGAGTTGTTATTCACTAGGCTTCTGGTTCTTGCATGATGTGTCATTTTCTTGTATTCCAGAGAGTTGGTTGTATGGAAATTACATCTTTATAGGTAGCATTGCAGTTGCATGTAGATCGACTACTGAGTATCACACCATACCCACACCTGCCAGGTGTCTGTTTTAGACCCAGGCTGGTTTACGGCAGCCAGTGTGATTGTGCTGTAACCAGGTGTAGTCAGGTTGTGTGGCAGGCAAAGGACAAGCTGGTCAGGTTCCATGACGAGGCTTCTGGCCGGTTGGCTACTCTGACATTCTTCTATGACATGGCACATGGGTATAGTCCTCATACAGCCCCCCTGACGGGGGGGGGGGGGGGTATTGATGTCCCCATTGATGATGTCTTGGTGGGTGATGGTGCTAGACACAACAGTAAAATCATCACAATATTGTGTGTTGTCTTTCCATGTGTGAATTAACATGACAACCAGCTTGTTGTTTTCCATCATTGTGTTGAGAGTTTCAAACCCTGCTGCAATATCCTTTCTCATTCCCAGGTGTGATCTCTCTGTTCGTCTTGGAATATTGTTTGTGTAGCCTCGTAGGTTATAGAATTGGAATTTGACAGTGGATGATCAGGTTTTGATCATAATGTGAACAGCACCATTATCTCTCAGTGCAATGTGCTCAAGCTCAAAAAGTTTTAGGAATTGAGACAGGAAAGTAATATTAGTTCCGATATTTGCAGTGATTACTTATTCAGATGGAGATCTTACTGTGTCTAATTGTTTTAGTGTTGAGATCCATATTGAGATTACATTGTTCTTGTTTGCTGATCCACAGGGAGGTCTCAAACTGAAGATTGCTGCTCTCAAAGTCACAAAGAAGGCAGCAGCAAAAGATAGTGAGGTGAGAAAAGTTGGTCCAGTTGTGACCAAAGCATATGGCAAGGAGAAACCAAAGGTGGAAAAGACACAAACTCAGGCACCAGCTGTTGTGAGACTGGGTGCCAAACCGAGCAGCAGCAGCAGTAGCAGCAGCAGCAGGAAGTTGGATTGCCGGAAGAAATCAGCAGAAATGCTGGATGGCAACAAGGCTCATGGAGCTGGACGCGCACCGCACAGGGATAAGGTACAGTGCCTGTATATTTCAGTAGTGGATTGTGCTAATGCATTTAGATATGTAGTTGAAAATGGCCAGTGTTACTCGATGCTGTTGCTGTGTAATGCCACGTGGTGGTGCATGGTTTTGCATGTAATGATATGTAGCAGAATTAATTTGTGAGGGTTTTGATATGAAGTGTTATTGTAGGTAGACACTGATATTTTGGCAGAACATGCTGCCTCCATTGTCATGGTGTTAGGGTTGGCTTGGTGGACAGGGAAGTTATTCAGGGAAGGAAGTGGGTTGTTTACAGGTAATGTTGCCTATCAGAAGTAGGGATAGGGAGAGGGGATAGATGTTGCTGTGAGGTGAAACTGAGAAACAGGATAATGATCAGCCCTTGTCATGATCCAGCACGCTGAGAAATGTAAACGTTGGGGCCTTTAAAAGGGCCGTACATTATCCTGGTTCTCAGTTTTAACATTTTACAAATTCTTCTGGCTTCGAGCAAGCTCTGATCCCCTCTTCATTTTTTTGCTTCAAGTGGACTGCATAACTTGCATTTCTTTTTTACATGAGGCATGCCATTGTGTTTGTGTCTCATTTGGTTTGCAACATACCTGTATTACCTACCAACATCACTCTACTGGTACCTATGTGCCACAGACTGTGAGACATATTGCAGAAGATTGTAGTTACTGTGCATTTTATAACCACTTAAGTGACAATAGTGTATGACCAGTTTCTTTTATACTCCAGGCCTAGATCATAATTTTTGGAGTACTTGCTTTAATGTATAGATAATTTATGAGGTCTCTCCATTGGTAATACATCAAAAGTAAATCTGTGATAAGAGTTGAGTATTGAGGATGATTGAATGTAAAACTCGTACCAACGTAGAGAGAGATGTTTTTGCATCAAAATACTCTCTGTTTGTTTGGAAAGTATTTACAAATTTAACATCCAGGAACACTCCAAGAAAAAAATACATCAGAAGTTCAATATTTTCCATGTATTAATTAGAGATGCATAAGATTTATTCACAAGACCAACAAATGCACTTCGGTTTTATGAACGTAGTTTCATTACGTAGTGACCACCGTATTTCATCCACTACTTAAAGCAGTTCCAAGTAGTTCACTATGCAGACTATATCATTGCTCACCAAACTGGATCATAAGTCACCACATGTACCTTCTGTGTACATCACTCCACAGACAACAATTTTTAACTTCTAATATTTTATGCTCATCACTGTTTTACCATTTAACTGGCATTTTAATGAAAAGTGTTTGATTTTTAACAGTGGATTGATCCCAGCACACTGTAAATATACGTATATTCTTCCTGTTACCACCTTAAAGATGTCCGAGTGAGTGGCCAAAACACAATAGTCACTGCATGATAAAATTACATAAAACCAAAGTGTGTATGTTGGTCTTTTTAGTAAATTTCATACATCAGAAGTATTATGCTGTGTGGACATTTCTTAATTTGTTAGTTTCCACAGGTGATTTGACTCTATACGCATACAGTCTCAGTGATGGGCAGATAGGTGCAAGTAGCAAACAAAGGTGATGCACTTGTAAATCCATTCTCCAATTCTTTGTCTTTCTCAGTGACTGCAGTAAATTATCTACTGGAAATTATATTTTATTCAGCGTGCTAGTTCATTTCTGTCATATGATCACTATACAAAGTTTTCATCACACCTACCTCCTTAATATATATATATATATATATATATCTTAGCCAGAGGGACCATCGAAAGAGAAGGAATTTCTGAAATGAAGCATTTTAAGAATATGGTTGAGGCCAAAGATGTTGAAACAAATTTATTTTTATGCCTTATTTGCATCAAGTGCATAAAATGAAGTTTCGATTTCTAAAACTACCCACAGATGTCATGGAAATTAGGTATTAGAGGCCTTCATAAATTATTGTTGTCTTGCATAGTAGACTTTAGTGTACATCATCCAGTCTGACCTGCTACTCATGAAGTTCAAACTGAACTTCAGGAGTGCTTGTTATTATTAAAAACTAACAGTTTGCACATACAAAGTATGTATAAAAATGTACAATCTTCACTTCAACATATTTTGGCAGTTGACTACCATCTTTGGGGAACAACACTTAAAATATCTTTAATTTAAAACCTGATAAGCCAGTTTTCATATGTGTGAGTGTGTGTGTGTGTGTGTGTGTGTAAAAGAATGCGACACAACATTACCACTGCTTGTTATAATGTAAAATAGGTCAGTTGATTACATGTGTGAGTAATATTTGTTGTGTGGTTACCAGGCCACCTAAACATGTAGCATGTAATTTACTATAATTTTAATTCACATTATATTTGTATTAATAGGCATGTTATGCCCTAGTGGGTATTCGAATCCTGATGATGTTAAAGAGTGTCGCATAATGGCATGTACATATTTGGAATTCCAATTGCTAGGTAGACTGCTGTGGTTCATCGATGGTATATGAACAGCAATAATTATTTCAATCCATTTAAATTTACAGTCATATCTTCAACATGTTTATCATATTATACTAGTCCAATACTTACAGATATCCTGTGTGGTTGGTTGTCATGCATGGTGCAGGGGCTGTCTTGTAACTGATTGCGTTGAGTAACTCCCAGTCAGTGTAACTGTCGGTGTGCCAGCTCGTGTGCTTGTGTCCAAGTCTATAACTTGCGTGATCGCAAAGAGTGGGTTAAGGTTGTGGGCATTTTGTTCATCAGTAATCCCTTTTGTTAGTCGGTCTATATTAATTTTCCAAACAATCTAATCTCCATATTTTTTGCATTTTTTTTTAATTTTGTGTTTTTATATAAAGGTTCTTCTTATTCATGCCCCTTATTCAATATATGTAGTGCATAAGCTGATTTTGTTTATTAGTACTAATGTACGTTTGATATTCATTGGACCTGATTCTAAGATGTCTGCCAGTTTGGCCTGTGTATGGTATTACACATATATGGCATGCTGATTTGTAAAGCTGCCCACTATATGTATATCCTCTGTATCTCTATAACATAACATTCCTGTTAATACAAATATATTGTATTAATATTATAATAAATTATGTACTGAATGCTTAGGGGATCTGCTAACCAGGCAACAACCACACTATGAATCCTAATCACACATGTAATCATCTGATGTATTCTACATTATAATAAGCAGTGATATTGTTATGCCATCATATTTCATGTATTTGTATTTTTTGTATGTGCTAATTGTTGGTTTTTAATAGTATGAAGCATGTTTTATTGCATGGAATGAACAATATGAAAATGTACTTCAGGAGACTTGAAGTACGTGCATTGGTGAATATGCGATCACCTTTGTACATGACATCATGTTCTGAAAGACCATAAACTTCGAACTGATAAGATGTGATATTCTCATGGCGCTGAATATAACTGTCTATCAAAGTAAATGGTGTCACATCACATAAGACCATAATCTCCAAAGTGAACTTAATTTTCTCAGAAATGGCTCCCACAGACAGTTTGTGAGACGTAGAATATTGAACTCAGTAAGATACAAACTTTACAAGTTTATTGTGAACAAAGAATGGTGGTAACAATATGTTCTTCTTTTGTTGATACTGTAAAAGGTGTTGTTGGTCAAAATTCTCCATGAATTTATTCCCTTATCCTTGATGTTTGTCCGTACGAAATGTCTGAGTCCCAAGAGGTTTATATGACACCATATCGAAACAAGAAGTTTGGTTTGAGTAGTGATTATCTGGCAGATGGTGGTCCTGGCTTATTTTAAGGTAGAATTTACCTTTGAGTTAGAGGAAGATCATGAAGAGCAACTAGAAACCCAGATGTGATTTGCAGTGTTTGCTTTGAAATATGTTACGTGTGTTGTGGTTTTCAGGCAGTTCATTTGATATGCATATACAGATTTTAACGTAACTTTGGAGGATTATTATTTGAAAAATGAACGAGAATGGAAAGATATATGCCATTTCCCCTTTGAAGTGTGTGATGGTCCGTCCAGGCTTTATCTCTAACCAGGCACTTGTGTGAACACACAGTAGTGAGTTTCTTTTGTCATGAATAATTGCCAGACATAACTGTAAAGAAAGCAGCTCGCTGGGATGTAGTACCAACATTTCAGAAAAACCTGCTGCAGGTTTGTCTGAAATGTTGGCACATCTGTATTAGATTCAATAGTGTCACAGTAGCAATATCTTCATAGTAAATTCCATGGGAACCTCAAATTTCGCAAATCATTTGTGGCTTTTCGAGTTAATTGCAGTAGTGCTTTTGGAATTGCAAATTTTTCTGTTTGCATAATTAACACCATGCCATATGTATGTGGAAGAGTGGAGATAATGCCCCGTTTACTCTGACTGGCAGTAAATGGAGACAACCATGCTGCAACCAGTTGTAATTGAGTGTCTGTTGGATAGGAGGCTTGGCGTACTGCAGAGCTAGTTTAGGCAAGTGCTGTTTTATTCTGTCAATGGGCACTGTATCAGGTCTGTTGGAAATTGACAGTTTATCAGTTATGATAGACCTATCCCAAAATAAAATCATGTTAACTGATACCGGCTCTGGTTCCAGCTTGTATCCTTAGGTCAGTGGAGTGTTTCTATCAGGTAGCTTATAATTAATGGCAGTCTGTTGGTGAATTATTTTTGCCATTTGGTTGTCTATCCTGAGGTATGTGGATTCATATGGTGCTGAAATTCCAGCTATTATGTGTTCAGTTGTTTCACCCATTTCATAACATTTTCTACATTTGTCGATCACTTCCACTCCTAATCAGTGCTTCTCATAATTTCTTGTTTCGATCATCGGGTCTTGGATGGCAACTGCAAAACTTTCCGTCTCGGGATAGATATATCCTGTGGAAGGCCACATAGGGAGGATGCTTTGTCTGTGTGATTTTCCTGTGGAGAGTTTTGGGAATTCTCCATGTAGGATTTTCATTTTACAGGTGTCCAGATCTTCTTTTGTTGTTTTTACAATATCTTACACATTTTGACCCTTTAGATTCAAAGGATTGTATCCTTTATCTGCCTGCATCATCAGTCTGATTAAGCATCCTGCAGTCGATCTCAAATTGTTCCTCATATTTATCATCATCATCATCATCGTCATCATTATTATGCAGGGTATTTACAATTACATACCTGAAACAAACCAAGTTTCTAGCTGTTCTATATTTACAGTTTATGGCACAAGTAATGTTATATCCAGTGTTGAATGTTGTATACTTTGTATACTTTGACATTAGTACTGTCTGAAGTGTGGCTTTTTTCTGTAGTTCCTTGATTTCGTGTTTGGTAAATATTATTATTATTATTGGTAAAGGTGAAGTTCTTCCCATTCTTAATTCTAAGCGTTGCACCATTAAGACATATTGGGAATTGGAGGTGCAGCTCCTCACATGCATTGTTACCAATGCATATGGACTATCAAAACATTGCAGTTTTTAAGGCAAGAATTATCTTGCAAGATTTGAAGTTGATCTGGTTATGACTGTGAAGAAGGCTGCTTCGTGGGATGTAATATCAGGTTTTCTGTTTCAAAATTATGAATGTTTCGTAGGACCTGCTGCCTCCACTTTCAGTGTGGAAGAAGACTGAGGCAGAATGTCCTTGCGAGACGCAGGCACGTTTCTGTCAGACTGCATGACGTCGTGTTCCAAAAGACCTAATCTCTCGAGAGCGATCTTATTTGAAAACTGTTTCATTCGTCCCTCCCGCCTCCTACCTCACTCTCCAGAATCGTCGTGCGAGGGTGCGCGCTCAACAGGTTACGAACCAACCTAGTGTGTCCTGTGATTGCAACAGCCTAGTCAAATGAACATGAAGTCCGTGTAAAGAACGCCTCTTCATTGGCGCTGCTGTTCTGGTGCCCCTAATTCGAGCAGTCACTAGGTAAGGCTGGCGAATTAGCAATCTCGCATCGCAGGACAAGTCAAGGAGAGGCGCTGGGGACAGTTCAAGGGCGACCGAAGCACTCCAGAGGGAGAGACGACCTCGCACGTGTTGCCAGTTTATGCATTTCTCTCTTTATTGTCGGTTCTTATTTTGGGTGCGTTCCAGTGCACGATTGTTATTACACTCGGATAGCAGTAGGAATATTTGATGATAGCTGTAGCCGATTGCGTTGTCTGGTACACGAGATGTAATTGGTACTTCTGGATGTTAACAGCTTTACTTTGAGATGCCACTAAGAGCGTAACGATGTTCTTCCCTGATGCAGAGGTTATGCGTTGTCAAATGGGACGACAGTACGTCAGTGTGTTGTGGGAGGTTTAGGATTTGGAGGCACTGTGAGTCGCGTCAGATGAGGATTTGAAAGCACCTTGCATCGCGTCAGACTGGGATTTGGTAGCACCGTACATCGCGTCGGATTAGGATTGTGAAGCACCGTGCATCGCTTCAGATTAGGGTTTTGAAGCACCGTGCGTCGCGTCAGATTAGTATTTGGAGGAATTGTCGTCGCGTCGGACGTGGATTTGGAAACACTGTTAGATTAGGAATTTGAAGCACTTCGATCGCGTCAGATTAGGATTTGGAAACAGCGTGCATCGCGTCAGATTAAGATTTTGAAGCACCGTGCATCGCGTCAGATTAGGGTTTGAAAGCACCGTGCGTCGCGTCATACTAGGATTTGGAGGCACCGTGCATCGCATCAGATTAGGATTTGGAAGCACCGTGCGTCGCGGCAGATAAGGGTTTCGAAGCAACCATGCGTCGTTTCGGAGGGTTACCACTCCTGGTCCGTTTTTTTGAGGTCCCTGTTCGGAATTTCTGAATGGAGAAAGGCCACCATGATCACGACGTTTCGGATACCGACCATGTCTCTGCCCTCAGATAAGAAGGATCGGTTCATATACACACACATGCATTTTGAATGCGGCATTGCTTAATGCCGGATGTTCATATTGATTAGGTTACTCTCCCCCACACTCTCGTTTTTACAGTCTCATTTTGAACGGATAATGTACGAACTTGGAGAGCCGTAGTAGTAGTATTAGTAGTAGTAGTACTAGTAAGTAAAAAACATAAAGTTTTACGTGTTGACGCCATAAAGGCATCTAGGGGGAGTAGAAGTATAGCTCCACTCATTTCTAACCTCGCCGCTAGATGGAGGTACATGGCCAGCTTTGCGTCACGGCTCAAAAGACTAATCTTCGTGTTCCCGCCGTGATAACCTATGATTCGACCTAGGCCCCCCCCCCATGTTACTTTAACCTACCGCAACCTTCCCTCGGTGTGGTTGCCAAATTTACCGAAGTTTATGTGGTTTTAAGGACGAGACATGCGGACGGAGCTCATACCTCCGCATCCCGTGCGTGTTATCGTAAGGTGTGTATACAGACAATTTTACCGTCTAAGGTTGCTACTGTTACAGACCCCCAGTAACATCTTATCGACGTTTCGGACACTGATATGGCGGAGATGGACGTCGAAATTTCGGAGCTTCATTCCGAGTTACCACGCGTGATCACTGAACGTGACGGTCGGGTATTTGTGCACTCCTTACTTCGTATACTGGAGGCTGCCTGTAGACCAGTTAACCTGACAGTCCATCCGTTTCCTTCCCCAGTCCGTCTTGGGGCAAATATCCGCAAACTTAGCTTCTCGTAGTTTTGACTTACGACAGGTCCACAGCCTCTTCCAAAGCGAGTTCTCCACACAGTGCGATCTAGCGCTTCCTCTTTCAGTTTCCAGTATTCTCGCATTTCCTTAAGTTTATCCATTAGCTGCTTGCTTCTTTTTCGTCTTCCAGTCATTTCTCTATCTTTCCTTCAATTGCGTGTTTTAGAAGGCATTTCCTAGGCCAAATGTAACCAATTCAGTTACACTTACCACGTTTATAGCAGGTAGGATGTTTCTCTCATCGTTGTCAGAGTGTAATACTTCACACGATCGGTCCTGCTGATCTGCTTCATCCTTCTCCAGCACCACATTTCAAAACTTTCGAGTTATTTCTGACCCGCTGTGCGAAGTTTCCCAAGTTCCAGCATCATATTAAGCTGTGCTCCAAAGTTAACATATCACAAGTTTCTTCCGTAATTTGTGACGTGTTGGTTAATCAGCGACCTTTTCCTTCTGCAGTCATTCCCAATTTATCGTTTTTTAATCATCCTACCGTCCGATCTGTGCACGGGGAACGTCTTATGAACCATAAGTGATGAGTGTCGTTAAAGTCACTCATAAATAAACATTAACAGCGTCGCTATATAGACAGTATAGCTTAGATATACACCGTCATCTTACAGACAATAATAGACATTAGCTACGTCATTAGATAAACTGTAAATAAACCACATTGAGAGCGTTATTAAATAAATATTTAGTGCGCTGTTGTATTAACAGTAAAAGAAATGTTGATTACATCGTTAGATAAATCCGTAAATAAATATACATTGACGGCGTTATTATATAAGTAGTGGTTACACAAACAAGTAAAAATAAATGTTGGTTTTGTCGCGAGATAAGCGTAAACAGTAGTGAGAAGACCGTGCAAGTCTGCACTCAGTATGTGTGAGGCTGCATTGTGAGTGAGTCATTCCTGAAGCCAGTCGGTGGATGCAGCAGGATGCTTGCTTGCTGCAGCGGAACGTCTTTGGAATTCACAAAGCAGAACAAAAAGCTGTCAAATGACTGCATGAGCGCGTCTAACGAACCGCGGTTTGCCCTGCCAGTGTCCAGAGAGGCGGGTGATGTTTCAAAATTAGGACTATAATGGCGAACTGAATGGCGGGAGAATGTTTGTATTTTCCCCAACCTCTTCCCTCCTCCCCCCCCTCCCCCATACAGGAATTACTAAAATAATTCTTCCTATCCCGAGGAACTCTGCCCATGAAAACAAAAGCGAAACCAAGAGGCATTTGGTAGTGCACAGAGGACTACTTCATTGTTGCCAATTGCCGGACAACAAAATTCCCCGCGATATTTCGAATTTGAAATTGTTGCGTGGATTTTTCCTTAAAATATTCGTTCATAAAACCGAGCAGATGCACTTATGACGATTGTATCCGTGTATTCTTTCACACTACTATTGCGTTTTGCGGCGTCTCTGTGCCATCCGCAGGGAGTTCACACACCAAATTTAAAACTTAGTAAAATGTAAGATCACAGTCATAAGTACCCGTTGACCTATCATTCAGTATCCAAAGCGATGGGTGGTTGATATAGATAAACATATTATGAATATTTTTGTATATCAGCCACCATGGACTTTGCATTTGGCTGCTGAATGCAACGTTCATCGAGTATTACGAATATAATCCGTTAGCAAGTTCTAAAATTGGTGTTTGGAACTCCCTCAGAATTGTGCACAGGTGCCGAAATATGTAGTAGTAGTGTCAGACTGTTCGGATGTTGTGTCATATGTGCTTTTGTTTGGTTTTTTTTATAAACGAATATTTTAAGCGAAATTCACGGAATAAATAAATTCAGAGTACACGAGCCATGTTTCTCCTAATTGCGGATACATAAATATAATCTGATGAGGACGCAAAACTCCCGCCGCGGCAGAGGGCAGCACTGTCTGGGATAAAAGTAGTGAAAATATGAAAGTGCCACAGACAAAGGACAAGGTCTTTTAGCACTGGAGCTTGCTGTATGCTTTGTTTGGGTTTACAATTTAATATTTCGAGGGATGTTCGGATATCTTTGCGCATTGTTATTTCGAAATTTTTATTTAGATATTCCCCATTTTCTTCTGGAACCCATGGCGATGTTCTGCTTAACAGTGGTTGTGAAACATCGCTTTAGACCAATGTAGAGGGAAATGTATAAAGCTAAAGGGTGAAGTTCGCCCTAATACATGCCACGAAGGCCCATAGGGGTAGTAGAGGTATAGCTGTACTCTTTCTTTAACCTTAGCTTTATGCATCATCCTGTTGTGTTGGAGAATAAATAAAAGGAGGTTTGCAACCATCAAAAGCACAGCTTTATAAAAGTAATAAGTTAACCAGCTACATGTTTCGACTCTGTAGGAGTCATCTTCAAGCTGATATTTGAAACATTTTATGAAGTATACATATCATGTGCGGACGGGAGATCTTGCTTTTTACAGGTTTTTGTTACAAGTGTGTTCTTTACTATAACTGATTTCAAGATTAAAATTGAAGATTAGAACTACAAGATTAAGATTAAATTGAAATTAAATTGGTGAAAGCAGTTACTAAAATCTGTAGTGAAAGCAGTTATTAAAAGCTGAAGATTTACCCACCGAGCAAGACCTGGTACCCATTGTATAGGAGGCTGGGTGGACCCCAAGGCCGGTCTGGAAAGATGCGGAAAATCTCCCCCCCCCCCCCTTCTGGGAATGTTTTCCCCCCTGTTCCAACCCGTTGCGCGTGCCAATACCCCCAGCGCGCTTCCCGCCCACAAGGGGAAATTGAAACG
>Ga0123354_10001436_pt1 | contig 28949 bp, 28 predicted proteins | sample TergutLab28metaG_2_FD_97872 | JGI IMG/M metagenome (GOLD analysis project Ga0123354, IMG submission 97872) | Labiotermes labralis P4 segment gut microbial communities from Petit-Saut dam, French Guiana - Lab288 P4 | ecosystem: Host-associated > Arthropoda: Insects > Digestive system > Gut ... | reverse complement strand
GCGTCGAGTACGGCGTCGCTCCTCGCTTCGCTCGTCAACAACTTCCTTGGCCTCGGCATACGAGCAAGCTCGTCTGCCCTCGGCCCGCGTCGTTGGGTGCGCTCGGGCCGGCTGGAGCCCGCCGCGTCAACCACCCCGTCGGCTCCGCCGCCACCCCGCCCCAGAGGGGAATCCCCCCTCGACGACTCCCAGCCAATTGCTCAGCAGCCGCGCGCCGGCCTCGCCGGACTTCTCGGGGTGAAACTGGGTGCTCCAGATCGGCCCTTGCTCAACGCCCGCCACGAAACGGGCGTCCTCGTGCTGGCACCAGGCGACGACGGCGCCGGGCACCGGCTGACAGACCGCATAGGAGTGCACGAAGTAGAAGCGCTGCTTCTTGATGCCGGCGAACATGGCCGACCCGTCCGCCGCCTCGACCGTGTTCCAGCCCATGTGGGGCAAACGCGTTGCCGGCACCGGCTCGACAACCCCCGGCAGGACACCCAGGCCCGCCGTGGTCACACCGTGTTCGACTCCCCTGTCGAACAGCACCTGATGGCCCACGCAGATCCCCAGCAGGGGACGGCCGCGACCCAGCCAGTCGGCCAGCCATGGCCGGTAGCCGTCGCCCGGGCCCGCCCCAAGCCCGGCCATGCAGGCGGCGAAGGCACCGACACCGGGAAGCAACAACCCGCTGAGCTTGTCCAAGTCCTGCCAGCGCGACGACAGCGTCACCTTCGCACCCACCTTGGTCAGCGCCTGACAGGCCGAATGAAGATTGCCCGAACCGTAGTCGAGCACCCCGACCCGCGGGGACGTCACAGAGAGCCCTTGGTACTGGGCACACCAGCCACCCGCCCGTCGGGCGCCACGGCGGCCCGTAAAGCCCGCGCCAACGCCTTGTACTGGGCCTCGACGATGTGGTGGGGGTCGCGGCCGGCCAACACCGTCATGTGCAGGGTGAGCTTGGCGTTTTCGGCCAGCGACGCCATGACGTGGGCCGTCATCGAACCGGCGTACGGCACACCTTCGCCACCGATCCGCACCGTCGCCATGCCATCAGGCTCGCCCGTGCACCAGGCGCCGCCCCGCCCCGAGATGTCGATGACGCAACGCGCCAACGCCTCGTCCAGCGGCACGCTCGCCTCGCCGAAACGCGCGATGCCCGCCCGGTCGCCCAGTGCCTGGTCCAAGGCCTGGCCGATGGTGATGGCGACGTCCTCGATGGTGTGGTGACCGTCAATGCCCACATCGCCGACGGCCTGGACGTCCAGATCGATCAGCGAATGCTTGGCCAGCGCGGTCAGCATGTGGTCGAAGAAGCCCACGCCCGTGGCGACCCGCGCCCGGCCCGTGCCGTCAAGATCAAGGCTGACCTCGACGTTTGTCTCTTTCGTCGCTCGCTTGAGCGTGGCAGTCCGGCTCATGGCGTCGCCTTTCTTTTCTGTCGTGTGTCCAACACGTCGACCAGTGCTTCGCGGAACAGGATCATCTCGGCCGGTGTGCCCATCGAGACGCGCAGGAAACCGGCTGGGCCGACCTCGCGCACCAGGACGCCCCGGTCAAGCAGTGCCTGCCAGATGGCGTGACGGTCTTCGAACGGGCCGAACAGTGTGAAGTTGGCCTGGCTGGCCGGCGCCGTCAACCCCAGCGACGCCAGCCACGCCTGGGTGGCCTGGCAGGCTTCGCGCAACTGGGCGACGTGCTGCAGCGGCTCCTGGCTGTTGGCCAGGGCGGCCCGGGCCAAAGCCTGGGTTTGGACGCCCAGGTGGTAGGGCAGACGCACGATCTTGCAGGCATCGACGATGGACGGATCCCCCGCCAAGTAGCCCAATCGCACCCCGGCCAGGGCGAAGGCCTTCGACATGGTGCGTGAAACCACGACATTGGGGTGATCGGGCAACAGTGTGATGGCCGAATCGGCCGGGCTTTCGGTGAATTCCTGGTAGGCCTCGTCCACCACCAGCAGCCACGGGAACTCGGCGGCCGCCGCCACCACGTCGAGCGGGGTTTGCGTGCCCGTCGGATTGTTGGGTGTTGTCAAGATGAGGATGTCGGGACGCTCGTCCTTCCACAGCCGCAGCAGAACGTCGGCGTCGACCGTGTAATCGGGGTTGCGCGGCGCCGTCACGTAGGCCGTCATGGTGTCGCGGGCGTATTGCGGGTACACCGAATAGGTCGGCGTCAGCGCCGCCATCTTGCGCCGCGGCCCGCCGAAAGCCAACGCCAGGTGCGTCATGACCTCGTTACTGCCGTTGGCGGCCCAGATGTTGTCGGTGGTCAACCCGGCGCCCAGATACTCGGCCAGATCGGCCCGCAGGGCCGTGGCATCACGATCCGGGTAGCGGTTGACCTCCGCCAGGGCGCCGGTCACCGCGCCGGCCAGCGCCGCCCGCATGGCCGGGCTGGGCGGAAAAGGGTTTTCGTTGACGTTGAGGCGCACCACACCCTCGATTTCGGGCGCACCGTAAGGGTCTATGCCAACCAGCGCCTTCCTCAGCGGCACCGGCGTCTTGAGGGCCGTCATGAGCCGCGCCTGACGCTGATGGCCTGGGCGTGCCCCGGCAGCGACTCGGCCATCGCAAAGGCTTCGACGTCATCAGCCAAAACTGCCAAGGCGTCGGCCGAGTAGTCGATGACGTGCATCACCTTCGTGAAGCTGCGAACCGTCAGGCCGGACGCGAATTTGGCCGTGCCGCCCGTCGGCAGCACATGCGTCGAACCGGCCGCGTAATCGCCGAGCGACACCGGCGAATAGGGGCCCACAAAAATCGCTCCCGCGTTCCGCACCCGGGCCGCCACCGCTGGCGCGTCAGCCGTCATAACCTCCAGGTGTTCCGCCCCGTAGGCGTCAACAACGGCCAAACCCTGGTCGATGTCGCACACCAGCACAATCGCGGACTGATCGCCCGTCAGCGACTGTTGGAGGCGCTCGCGCAGGGAATGCTTGCCCACCAACTCTTCCACCTGCGCCTGGACGGCGTCGGCCAACTCCGGCGAGTCGGTGACCAAGACGGCACCGGCCAGCGGGTCGTGCTCGGCTTGGCTGACGAGGTCGGCGGCGACGAACAGCGGGTTGGCGCCGGCATCGGCCAGCACGGCAATCTCGGTCGGGCCAGCCTCAGCATCGATTCCGATGACACCTTGCAGGTGACGCTTGGCGGCCGCCACGTAGACGTTGCCCGGACCCGTCACCACATCGACCGGCTCGCACAGCCCGGGCACGCCGTAGGCAAACATCGCAATGGCCTGGGCGCCGCCCACCGAGTAAACCTCGTCCAGCCCGAGCAGCCCGCACACGCCGAGTATCACCGGGTCGGGCAACCCGCCGAACCGGGCTTGCGGCGACGAGGCGACGGCGATCGAGGCGACCCCGGCCACCTGGGCCGGCACCGCGTTCATCAACACGCTGGAGGCCAGCGGCGCCAGACCACCGGGCACGTAGAGGCCCACGCGGCGCACCGGCTCGATTCGGGTGGTGACGCTGGCGCCCGGCGCGACAACCAGGGTCCGCTCGGGCGTCTCCTTTTCCGTCTGTTCGCAAACGGCCCGACGTCGCCTGATGGCTTCTGTCACAGCCTGCCGCACGGCCGGATCCATCGACTCGACAGCCCGCTCGATTGCGTCTGGAGGAACCCGCAGTTGTGGGCTGACGTGATCAAACCGCTCCGACAGTTCCACGATCGCCGCGGCGCCACGCTCCCGCACATCATCGCAGATCGTCGTCACTGTGGACATGGCATGGTCGACGGAATAGCCCGCCCTCGGCAGAGCCGTCAGCGCCTGATTCACCCGCAGATCGATAACTCGCAGCATGAGATCAAGTCTAGCGGGCATGCCCGCGCACCAGCTCAACGATGGAAGCCACCAGGATGGGTATCCCGACGGTGGCCGGCCACACCAGCACCAGCAGCGGCGCATGCAAACTTAGGTCCATCGGCACTCGGTCGCCCGGATTGGCTTGACTGACCCGCTCGGCGAAACCATTGGGGCCAAGCAGGTGGCCGAACTGCCAGCAGATGACCGCCGCCGCCAAACCCGCCACCACCGTCAACAGCACCCCCGGCCACCCCAGCCGGCGAAACAGCCACCAACACACCCCGCCCAGCAGCAGCGCCAGGACCACGGAAATGATGATGTACCAGATGTCGGACGCAAAGACCTGCGACAAGCCGCGTTCCGTGATTATTGCGCCCTGGTCATCGCCTATCGTGTAGGCCGGCGTGACGGTGAGAAGATGCCACAGCAGGCCGCCCAACAGCCCCAACACCGCCACCGCGCCCAGGCAGACAACCACACTCCGGCCGACCGATATGGGCAGCAGCGGCGTTTGGTCCGAGTCGGCGTCAGACATTCGACGCCCTCAGACAGCTCGGACCGAGCAGGGCTTTGAGATCGGCCATCAGGGGTTGCGACAGATGAACGCGGTATTCGTCCTGCAGCCGGAAGGTGGTGCTTCGTCCCGGCGTCAGCACGCGCAATTGCACCTCGGTGGCCCCCGGGTGTGCCCCAAGGACGGTTTTCAGCTGGTCGACAACCGGCGGCGTGCAACGCTGCGCCGACACCTGGATGACGACTGGGCCTTGGACGACATCGGTGTGAATCTCCGGGAAGGTCACCTCCGTGGCCTGCAGCTCGACACCGTCGTCCTTCGTCACGATGCGCCCCTTGATGCGCACGATCGTGTCAGGTGCCAGACCCGTGGCCGCCTGCTCATAGATTTTCGGGAACACCATCACCGACACATTGGCGTCCATGTCCTCGACGGTCAAGATCGACCACAGCGCACCCTGCTTGGTCTGCTTGCGCTGCACCTGGGTGATCATGCCACAGATGGTGACCAGTGAATCGGCCTCCCAGCCGTTGTTGACGATCGCCCCTATGCCGACGGTGCTTTCGGCCGCCAGAGCCTGCTCAAGTCCGCGCAGCGGGTGGTCCGACACGTACAACCCCAGCATCTCCCGTTCAAAGGCCAGCTTGGTGTGTTTGTCCCATTCGGGCACGTCAGGGATCTGGATCAGCACGGCCGAGGTGTTGCCGCCCGCCCCATCTGCGAACAGGTCACCCTGTCCGAATTCCGCGTTGCGTTTGGCCGGCACCACTTGATCGATCGCGGTCTCGAACACCTCCATCAGGGCTCGGCGCGCCACGTTTAGCGAATCGAAAGCCCCCGCCTTGATCAGCGACTCGACAACCCGCTTGTTGCACACCACCAATGTCGAATGCTCCAGGAATTCCGCCAGCGATTTCGCCGGCCCGTTGGCCTTCCGCCCGGCGATGACACCGGCGACCACGTTTTCCCCCACGTTGCGCACCGCCGCCAAGCCGAAGCGGATATCGTCCCCGACGGGGGTAAACTCGGTGCTCGATTCGTTGATGTCCGGCGGCAACACTTTGATACCCAGGCGGCGGCACTCGGCCAGGTATTGGCCCAGCTTGTCTTTGTCGTCCTTGACGGATTCCAACAGCGCCGCCATGAATTCGACCGGATAGTTGGCTTTGAGATAGGCCGTCCAATAGGCCAGCATCCCATAGGCCACGGTGTGCGACTTGTTGAAAGCATAATCGGAGAATGGCACGAGAATATCCCAAAGCGCCTTGATCGCGCCGGCGGAATAGCCGTTCTTGCGCATGCCTTGGGAGAACGGCTCGAATTCCTTGTCGAGCATTTCCTTTTTCTTTTTGCCCATCGCCTTGCGCAACAGGTCGGCTTCGCCCAGCGAATAGCCCGCCACCCGCACCGCGATTTGCAGCACTTGCTCCTGGTAGACGATAAGTCCGTAGGTGGGCTCAAGAATGTCGCTGAGTACCTCTTCCAATTCGGGGTGGATGGGCACAACGTCCTGGCGTCCCGTCTTGCGCAGCGCGTAATCAGTATGGGCATTGGCGCCCATCGGGCCGGGACGGTACAGCGCGTTGGTCGCCGAAATGTCGTCGAAACTGTCTGGCTGCATCATTTTCAGCAGCGACCGAATCCCATCGGAGTCCAACTGGAAGACCCCCAGCGTGTCGCCTTGGCGCAGCAGCTCGTACACCTTTGGGTCGTCCGGGTGCTGGCTGAGCTCATCGAGATCAACCTCGACTCCCCTGTTTGCCAAGATGTTTTCGAGAGCATCATCCAGGATGGTCAAGTTGCGCAGGCCCAGAAAATCCATCTTGACCAGGCCCAACGACTCGCAACTGGGGTAATCGAACTGCGTGATGATGGCGCCGTCCGACTCGCGCCGCATGATCGGGATAACATCCTCAAGCGGTACCTGCGACATGATCATGCCGCAGGCGTGCACACCCCACTGACGCTTCAACCCTTCGATGCCCCGGGCGACGGTCACAACCTCGGCCACCTGCGGGTCGGCGTCGACCAGATCGCGCAGCGGTGCCCCCTCGGCGTATCGCTTGGCCTGCGGGTCGAAAATGTCTGCCAGCGAAACACCCTTGCCCTGGGCGGGCGCGGGCATAGCCTTTGTGATCTGCTCGCCCAACGCGTATGGCTTGTCAAGCACACGGGCCGAATCTTTCACCGCCTGCTTGGCCTGGATCGTGCCATAGGTGACGATCTGCGCCACCTTGTCGGCGCCGTATTTGTTCGTCACGTAGTCGATGACGTCGCCGCGTCGGCGTTCGTCGAAATCGATGTCGAAATCAGGTAGTGACGGGCGCTCCGGGTTGAGGAAACGCTCGAACAACAGGTCGTATCGCAGCGGTTCGATATCGGTGATGCCCATCGCAAAGGCAATTATCGAGCCGGCGCCGGAGCCGCGTCCGGGGCCCACCCGAATACCATTTCGCTTGGCCCAGCCGACATAATCCGCCACCACCAGGTAATAGCCCTGATAGCCCTTTTGCGTGATGACATCCATCTCCATGTCGGCGCGCTCGCGAACCTTGTCAGGCAGGGGGTTCCCGTAACGCTCACGAAGCCCGGTTTCGGCCACCTCGCGGAACCAGCTGTCCTCCGTGTGACCGTCCGGCACCGGGAAATGCGGCATGTATTTGCCCTGCTCTTCGTCAAAGCTGACGTGACAGCGCTCGGCGATGGCCAAAGTGTTGTCGCACGCCTGCGGCAGATCGGCGAACAGCGCGCGCATTTCTTCGGCGGTTTTCAAATAGTAGCCCGCACCGTCGAACTTGAACCGTCCGGTGTCCGACAACCGCGAGCCCGACGAGACACACAGCATCACGTCTTGCGAGCCGGCGTCCTCCTCGTGCACGTAATGCAGGTCATTCGTGGCCACCAGCGGCGCCCCGATGCGGCGCGCCAGCTCCAGCAGATCGCCGCGCACGCGGCGTTCCAGATCAAGACCGTGATCCATCAGTTCGACAAAGAAGTTCCCCTTGCCGAAAATGTCTTGGAACTCCCCGGCCGATTGGACGGCCTTTTCCATTTGGCCATAGCGCAGATAGGTTTGCACCTCGCCCGACGGGCAACCCGTCGTCGCGATCAGGCCGTCGTGGTACCGGTGCAGCAGTTCGCGGTCGGCCCGCGGCTTGTAGAAAAAGCCCTCAAGTGACGACTTTGAACTCAGCCGGAACAGGTTGTGCATGCCGGTGCTGGTCTCGGCCCACATCGTCATGTGGGTGTAGGCACCTTTGGCGGCAACGTCGTCGCCCGTCCCGTCCCCGAATTGGACGCGCCGGCGTTCCTGGCGGGGCGTGCCGGGCGTCAGGTAGGCCTCCAGGCCGATTATCGGGTTGACGCCAACCGCGCGGGCCTTCTTGTAGAACTCGTAGGCGGCAAACATGTTGCCGTGGTCGGTGACCGCCAGCGCCGGCATCTCCAGCTCGGCAGCCCGCTTCGTCAGATCTTCCAGGCGGGCCGCGCCGTCCAACATTGAGAAGTCAGAGTGGTTGTGCAGATGGACGAAACCGGGCATGTGCACCTCCAGAGATTGACGAGACCCACCAGCCTACCTGGGCGCCCGAGCAGCCGCGCCGCAACGCGCCCGGCTGGCGCCAACCGCTTCAGTCCAGGAGGCCCGTCGCCGCGTTGAACTGGTCGATCAGGTGGTCAATGTCGTCGACTTGGCTCTGGACACCCGTCCAGGCGGACGGATCGTACCAAAGTGCGTTGAGTTCGTCGACAGTCCGGCCTTGCTGCTCCACCCAGGTGTAGTACTTCAGGTTGTGGACGCGCTTGCGCTCCTTGTAGGTGAGCTCCAGCATGTTGTCGGTGCGCACACCCAACAGGTGGGCGGCATCATCGGCGGCGGCATCGGTCGGCGAATACTCACCGTCTGATTCCCGCAATTCCTCAAGGCGTGAGCGATACATGTCGACGGAGTCAGTCAGGACGGTTGCCACAACGTCACGATCGGTCAACTCGTAGTATTTGGCGAACTTGATGGCGCACAGCATGTTGGCGATACCCGAGATGCCCATCAAGGCGAGGTTCTCCGCCTGCTGTTCAGTCAGACCGCATTCGCTGGACAGAAACGCCTTGCCGGCAGGCTCGTTGAAGAGCCTCAGGAGCGCCATGCAATCGTTGTCGTCGACGGCGATGGCCATGTCCGTGTTCTTGACGTTTTGGATCCAGGGGACGTGCTTGTCGCCGATGCCCTCAATGCGATGAGCCCCGAAACCGTTGTTCACTATCGTCGGGCACTGCAGGGCCTCCCCCACGGCGATCCGCAAACCTGGGTGGCTCTGCCGTAGATAATCACCGCTGGCCAGTGTGCCAGCCGAGCCGGACGTGAAACACACGCCCGCCAGGTTTAGACTACCGTCGTCCAGGCTCTCGAAGGCCTCCGAAATGGCCGGTCCGGTGACGTTGAAATGCCACAGGTAGTTGCCCATTTCCTCGAACTGGTTGAAGATCATGACGTCGTCCCTGGTGCGCCTGAGTTCCCAGGTCTTGTCGAAAATCTCTTTGACGTTGCTCTCGCTGCCGGGCGTGGCGATGACCTCCCCGGCGATGTTCGACAACCAATCGAAGCGTTCGCGGCTCATGCCCTGGGGCAGGATGGCGATGGAATCGACCCCCAGCAGGCGGGAATTGAAGGCCCCGCCGCGGCAGAAGTTGCCCGTCGACGGCCACACCGCCTTGTGATAAGTGGCGTCGAACTGGCCCGTGACAAGCCTTGGTACAAGACATCCAAAGGCCGCGCCGACCTTGTGACAACCCGTCGGGAACCATTTGCCGACCAGGCAGATGATGCGGGCGTCCACCCCCGTGAGGGCCTTCGGCAGTTCGATGAAGTTCGGCCCGCCAAACAGGCCGCCCTCTTGGGTCGGTTCGTTCTTCCAGGTGATCCGGAACAGGTTCAACGGGTTGACGTCCCAAAGCCCGACGGTGGTCAGCTTTTCGGTGATCCCTTCGGGAATCGTCGTCGGGTCGCCCATTTGACGAAACGTCGGGATTATCACGCCATTGTCTTTGGCCTTGCCAATGTTTCGGGCCAAAGCTTCATCGTCGATTGTCAAGTCGATCATGTCGCTTGCCTTACTCGCCCAGCGCCGCGGTGTGAGACAAATCCATTTCGGCGAGCGGCACCATCTTCGTCTTCTTCACCAACTTGTACACGACGAAGAGAATTATCACCAGCGGGATACCGGTGAACATGAGAGCCATCTGGCCCCAATCGATGCCGCTTTTGCCGACAAAGAAGTAAACCTGCCCGACGATGACCGCCACGCTGATGATGGCGCTGATGTAGGCGCCCCACGGGTAGAACTTCGCCTTGAACACGAACTGGTTCGGGTCGATGCCCTGGACTTTGCAGGCTCGCCGGAATCGGATGTGCGCCACCGCGATGCCAAACCAGGCGATCAGGCAGGCCATGCTGGTGGCGTCGATCAGGATCACGTACACGACGGACTCGCTCCAGACACTGGCGAGGAATGCCAGCGAGGCGATGGCCAGGATCAGGATCACGGCGGCGACCGGGACGCCGTGCTTGCTGACGCGGCCGAAGATCTTCGGCGCCTGGCCGCCCTTGCCCATCGAGTAGAGCAATCGGCTGCCTTGATAGAGATTCGAGTTGCTGCACGATAACAAGGACGTCAGGATGACGGCGTTCATCAGCGACGCCGCAAACGCGATGCCCGCCTTTTGCAGGATCAGCGTGAACGGACTGACGGCGATATTGTCGACGTCACTGGCCAACAGGTTCGGGTCGTTGTAGGGCAGCAGGAACGCGATGACGACGATGGTGCCGAGGTAGAACAGAAGTATCCGCCAGAACACGGTGCGGATGGCCTGCGGTATCAACTTGTCGGTGTTGGTTGTCTCACCGGAGGTGATGGTCACCGCCTCGATGCCCGAGTACGAGAAGGCGGCCGCCAGCATGACCGTGAACGTCCCGGCGGCACCGTTGACGAAGGGGGCGGCCCCCTGCGTCCAGTTCGAGAACCCGGGGCTTGGCCCATGCAGAATGCCGAAGATCATCATCACGCCGATGACGAGGAAGATGACGATCGTCACCACCTTGATGCCCGCGAACCAGAACTCGCCCTCGGCGTAGGCCAGGGCTGAGAAGATGTTCAGTATCAAGATGAGCACCAGGGTGGCAGCGCTCCAGATCCATCCGGGAACGTTCGGCAGCCAAAAATGCATCAGAATGGCTGTGGCGACCGCCTCTGCCGCCAGCGTCGTCGACACGTAGTAGACGTAGTTCCAGCCCATCATGAAGCCCATCGACTTGTCGATGTATCTCGTTGCGTACACCTGGAAGTTGCCCGAACCAGGCGCGTACGTGGACATCTCGCCAAGCGAGTTCATCATGAAATACACGGCGACGCCAATGACCGCGTAGGAGAGCAGGGCACCGCCCGGGCCTCCTTGGCTGATCGACACCCCCATGGCCAGGAAAACGCCCGTACCGATGGCGCCACCTATGGCGATCATGTTGATATGGCGGCCCTTCAGGCTCTTGCGTAGCTGTGGCTCTTCAACCGACATTGGTTCCCTCACATTCGGTATTTACTGCTCGACGACGATGACGCTACTCGGAAAATACTAGTGATGCTGCGTGTGGTCAGGAAATTCCAGGGATTGGACCTTCTGTCGACAACGCCAGCACCACACTAGTCGCATTGATGCCGAGCTGCGATCGCCGGGGTGGGTCGGCCAGCGCCGCGACCAGACCGGCGAAGGCGGCGCAACCAGATGGGCCCGAGGCGACGCCGGCCTTGGCCAAATCGGCGATGGCTTGCCGGAGGTTTTCGTCGCTGACCGCAACGGCGGCACTGAGACCGTCGCGCAGCCATGGCCAACCCGTCGATGACGGGGTACCGCAGTTCAGCCCGTTGGCAATGGTCGACGCGGTTGGGACGGTGACGATCTCGCCCGCCCGCAGCGACGCCAACAGGCAGGCCGCGGTGTCGGGTTCGACGGACATGACGCGGGTCGGGCGGGCACGACCAAGGCCTCGGAAGTGCCGGACGACCGCCTGCCCGAGCGTGCCGGTGCCGATGGGGACGGCGACGAGGTCGACACCGTCCAGGCCAAGGCGGGTGACTTGGTCGTCTATTTCCGAGGTGAGCGTGAGGTAGCCTTCGGCAATCCAATCGGGCACGTCGTCGTAGCCCGGCCACCCCATGTCTTGGATCAGCAACCGGCCGGGGCCATCGGCCACGAATCGCTTGGCGGCGGCCACCGCACCGTCGTAGTTCGAATCCACGATCGTCATCGCGGCATCTTCGGCGCCGATTCGGTCAAGCACCGCGTCGGGCACCCCGCGTGGCAGGAAAATGCTGGCCGGCAACCCCAGAAGGCGCGCCGCCCGCGCCACCGCCCGTCCGTGGTTGCCGTCGGTGGCCGTCACCAGCGTGAAGGACTCGGCGCGCGATAGGAGGTGCTCGCGCAGTGCGGCAAGATCCGGCGGGCCGGCGTAACCCGACTCGGCCGTCAGCGCCTGGACGCAAGCCCAGGTTGCCCCGAGGATCTTGAAGGCACCCAGATCGAAGCGGGCCGATTCGTCCTTGATCAGAACGTGGCCCACGCCAAGAGCAGCCGCCAGTTCCGGGGCGTCGATCAACGGTGTCGGCGCATAACCCGGCAGGCTGGCGTGGAACACCCTGGCTCTCGGCTCGTGAGGCGCCCACTCATGGGGGGACTGGTTGAAATACCAGCCGTCATCGACAGTTTCGCTGTGCTCCATGACCCCAGCCTAGCCCGGGTAGTCACCCAGTGACACCCGGCTTCGATTCGAGCGATGCGTCGCCTATGCTGGCGACGATAGTTCAAACGAAGGAACCAACATGAAGATTGGCGTGCCCAAGGAGATCAAGAGCCAGGAGAACCGCGTGGCCATCACGCCGGCTGGCGCCCACCAGTTGGCCGCCCACCATCAGGTGTTCATCGAGAAAGGGGCCGGGCTGGCCTCGGGCATCGTCGATGACGAATATGTGGCCGCTGGCGCGACCGTTCTCGGCGTGGACGATGTTTGGTCGGAGGCCGACCTGATCATCAAGGTCAAGGAGGTCGTTGAATCCGAGTACCACCACCTGCGCGACGACCAGGCCATCTTCACCTTTCTGCATCTGGCCGCCGACAAACCGCTGACCGATGCCCTTCTCGCGTCGAAGGTGACGAGCATCGCCTATGAGACCGTCCAGCTGCCAAGCGGTGCCTTGCCGCTGTTGCGCCCGATGTCTGAAGTGGCCGGACGCATGTCGATCATCGTTGGCGCCAACACCTTGCTGAGGCACAATGGCGGGTCAGGCAAACTTCTCGGCGGGGTGCCCGGGGTGGCGTGCAGCAAGGTCGTGGTGATTGGCGCCGGGGTGGCCGGGTCGAATGCGACCAAGATGGCCTTCGGATTGCGTGCCGATGTCACCGTGTTGGACGTCAATCTGGCCCGCCTGGCCGAGTTGGAGGCGGAGTTCGACGGTCACGTCAAAACGATCTATTCGACGGCCTACTCCATTCGCGAGGCGGTCGCCGATGCCGACCTCATCATCGGATCCATCCTGATTCCCGGTGCCGCCGCGCCGAAGCTCGTCACCCACGACATGATGATGAGCGCCAAGCCGGGTTCGGTGTGGGTGGACATTGCCGTCGACCAAGGCGGTTGTTTTGAAGACACCCATCCGACCACCCACGCCGACCCGACCTATGCCGTCGGTCCGGCCGTTCTCTACGCCGTGGCCAACATGCCAGGCGCGGTGCCGTTCACGTCCACCCATGCGTTGACGAACGCCACGCTGGCCTATGTCAACCAGGTCGCCAACAAGGGTTGGCGCCAGGCAATGCGCGACGATGCGGCCTTGGCGAAGGGGCTCAACACGTTTGACGGCCATCTGACAAGCGAACCGGTGGCGCAAGCATTCGGTTACGGCTTCGTCCCACTGGCAACCGTTTTGACGTAGGATCGAGCCGAGGGAAGGCTCATCATGGTTCCTGCAGCATCGATTCTGTGTATGGCCGTATCGGCCGTCATCGCGTTTGGGTTGCCCATCGGGCTGTTTCTGGGGCTGCGCAAGCGCCTCCAGTTGCAGGGCGTGCCGATGCTGGTCGGCGTGGCTGTGTTCATCGTCTTTGCGCTGGTGCTCGAACAGCTGCTGCACTCCATCGTTCTGCGCCCCCAGGCGGACGGCACGATCGCGCTGCTCACCAGCCATCCCGCGCTGTACGTCGTGTATGGGGTTTTCGCCGCGGGTGTTTTCGAAGAGACCGGACGGTTCGTCGGCTTCACTCTGCTCAAGCGCAACTTCCACGGCGTCCGCACGGCCGTCTCGTACGGCATTGGCCATGGGGGCATTGAGGCGATCCTGCTGCTCGGCATGTCGATGATTTCTGACATCGTGTTGTCCGTCGTGATCAACACCAACCAGTCCGGCCAGCTCGGCGCCTTGGTGTCGCCGGCCGTCAGGGCGGCGTTGACCGACACGGCGGCGCCGCTGTTCCTGGTGGGCGGCGGCGAGCGGATTCTGGCCGTCGCCATCCAGTTGTCGCTGTCGCTGCTGGTTTGGATCGCCGTCACCCATAAGGGACGCCGGTGGCTGTTCCCGCTGGCCATCCTGCTGCACGCGGTCTGCGACCTGCCCGCCGCCATCGCTCAGACCGGCCACCTGTCCGTCGGGGCGACGGAGGGGCTGACCGCCGTGGCGGCGGTCGCGCTGGCCATCTTTGCCCTGTGGTGGTTCCGCCGGTGCCGTGCCGAGGAAGCCCCCGTCATTGCTTTGTGACAACATCTTATTGTTTCAATTAAGCGACACGCCAGAAAACCGCACATCGGAGAGGCGATTTGCTATCAGCGAAATAAAACAGCATGATAGAAGTGCTCTTTAAGGGGCGCAGATGCTCCTTAGCTTCATCCTCGAAGGAGACGCATGGACAGGTGGCTCAGTCACATTGATTCGTCCACGGTGTTGTGGGGTCAGTTCATCATCTACACCGTGTACTGCCTGGCAATCATCTCATTGGTTGCCTGGTTCGCATTAAGGATTACCAATACCAAGCCCAGCTGGTTCAAGGTCAGCCCAAAGCTGTTCTACGGTTGGGTAATTTTCCTCGTTGTTGTGGGCGTTGGCCTGCACATCACAACGTTCTTGACCATCCCGTGGTCGCGCGTTGATCTTTCCGGCACCGGTGACGTCAAGGCGACGTACAACATCACCATCGGTTACCCGAGAGACGACACCAACACCCGTCAGAAGGACGCCCAAGGCAACTTCCTCGGTGCCCTGTGGACGTTCGACCCAAGTCAACTGGACGCAGATTCCAACCTGCCCGTCCCCTGTGACGAATTGGTCAAGTTCTCCGTTACAAGCACAGACCTGACCTACGGGTTCGGCATTTTCCGCGAAAACCGGTCGCTGGTGGCACAGATGCAGGTCGTTCCGGGACACCCGAATGACCTGTCTTGGATGTTCGTTCAAGACGGCACCTACTACATCATGTCGACCGAGTATTCCGGCCCTCTTGGCTCCGATCTCGTAGCCGACACCCACATCGTCGTCACCGGATGCCAGTAAAGGGGTCACGTCATGAGTAAGTTTTCAGAAGCACTAATGAACGGACACGAAGGCACCTTCAAGCCGTCCGCCATGACCCCGATGCAGAAGATGACGCTGAAATACGTTGTCTTCGCGCTGTTCTACTACGCATTTGCCGTCATCGAGGGCATGATCATGCGTATCAATCTGGTCGAGCCGATGGGCTGGGTCGACGAGAACCGTTACTTTGCCATGCTGACGGCCCACCCGCTGGTTGGCATCTTCGGCGCCAGCTACCTGATGGTGTTCGGGGCGTTCACCTTCCTGGTGCCGTTCCTGATGAAGAAGCCCCTGTGGTCGTACAAGCTGGCCAACTGGACGCTGTGGCTGATCGTCGGTGGCGTGTTCGTCTTCTGGTCGGACGGCTTCCTGACGCACTACGCGCCCCTGTACACGCTGTACTGGCCGCTGCCGGCCGACTTCACGCAGTTCAACCCGGTGTCCGGTGCCCTGTTCATCCTCGGCATCGCCATCGTCATGGTTGGCACCGGTTTGTACGTCTTGAACATCTTCAAGACCATCACCTACACACCGAAGGGCTGGGTGAAGAAGCACAGCGCCGCCGCCATGTTGGGCGACGCACTTGGCACCACGTCCATCAAGTTGTTCTTCCAGGGCAAGATTTTGCGCAAGCGCGAATTCTTGACACCCCTGCCTGTGGCCTCAATCGCCCGTGGATCTGTGGACGTGCTTTTCAACGTCGGCATCATCTTGTTCACCGGCGTGCTGATCCTGGTTTACATGGTGGCGAAGATCTTTGGCGTCAGCCTGTCGAACACCGCCATCGACGCCTTGTTGTACAAGAACTGGTACTGGTGGGGTCTTGACCTGATCGCGGACGGCCTTGTGCTGATCTTCGTGGCCGGCGCTTGGTACCTGCTGGCCCAGTTGATTACTGGCCGCGAGGTCTTCATGGCCAAGTGGGCTCGCGCCGCGCTCGGCCTTGAGTTGGTCGTGTCGTGGACGGTTTGGAGCCACCACCTGTTGTCGGATCAGGCACAGCCTGCCGCGCTGAAGGTCGGCTCCGGCGAGATTGTCACGGCCTTCGAGTTAATCACTCAAGGCTTAGCGTTCTTCATCACGATCGTGACGCTGTGGAAGGCCCGTCCGCTGAAGATGGACAATCCGCTCAAGTTCCTGATCGGCGGCTTGCTCGGTTTTGCGCTGGCCGTCCCCGCGGGCATCATGCAAGCGGACGCCGGGTTGAACCGCGTGCTGCACAACACCCAGTGGGTGGTGGGGCCGCACGTCCACGTGGCCGTCTTGGTCGGCTTGACCATGACGCTGTACTCGGCCGTGTATTTCTTATTCCCAATACTGACCAACGGCGCCACTTTGTGGAGTCAGAAGCTCGCCAACTGGCACTTCTGGCTGCACCTGATCGGCGGCATCGGTATGGGTGCCTTCATGGGCATGGCCGGCCTGCAGGGCATGATGCGTCGTCAGTACGAGCAGCCTGCCTTCCAGTCGTACATGGTTCTGGCAGCAGTCAGCGGCGCGTTGTTGGCCGCGGGCTTCATCTGCTTCCTGGTCAACATCGTCATGACTCTCGGCATAAGGGGCGCGCTTGGCATCTTCGCACCAGCGAAGTTCTCGCCGTCCGAGATTGTTCCAGGAAGCGACTTGGCCGTTGAGGTGGCCGAGGAGCCTGCCGCACCGTCGGGATCCGACTCGTCGGATGAGGTTGTATCGGCAGGCTAAGCCTGGATCCAGCGATGCTGAGCGTAGCGAGCGGCACTAGACAGGTGCGATGGCAAGGCGGCAATGCGAAGACAGGCTGGACGCCTGTTGAGCTTTGCCAACGCGGCCAGGGTGCCTGGATAGGGTCGCGCAGTAGCTCATGATCGGTGGATGCAGGCCAAGTAGGGGTGGATGGATGCCGCCTCAGCCAACAGGGTAGCACCGGCTGAGGCGGCATCTTCACATCCATTGGGCAGTTGCTATGATTGCGATAACTCTCGGGAGATAGTCGGAGGTGTATTGGGGCTATGCCTATTACTCGAGCCACGGACATCGCGCTGCGCGTGCTGATAACGCTGACAGGCGCGAGCAAGCGCCGTACCATCGCTCAGATCGCCGAATCCATCGGCGTGCCGGAGCGCTACACCGGCAAGATGGTGCAGCGCTTGTCGGCGGAAGGCTGGCTGGACACCACCCGGGGCAAGGGCGGCGGCGTACGGGTCTCGAAGGCCGGCCTCGACGCCACCCCACTCGATGTGATCCACGCCATCGGTGAGGGATGGCCCACCATCGACTGCGCCGATCCACCTTGCCCGCTGCTGATTCGCGGGTGTGACCTTCGGTCAATCCTGGCCAACGCTGAGGCCGCGTTCATGGAGTGCATGGGCAACGTGACGATGGCGCAGCTGCGGGCCGGTTAGGCCACTGCCGTCGTCTCGTCATTGACCAGTTGTACATTGCCGGTTGCTGGACTCGGCTAAAGTGACCACGTGAATTTTGCTGTAGCCGACCATTTGTCAACCCTGGTTCAGATCCCCACCGTGTCCGCGGGAAGCGACGACACCGACATGGGCCCGTTCGAGCAGTTGATGTCCGCGCTGCCCGGCATGTATCCGGGCCTCTACGAGCACCTGTCTTTTGAGCGCATTGGGGATTTGGGGTTGCTGTTCCGCTGGACGGGTGGCAACCCCGATCTGGCAGACCACCCGGTGGTGTTGATGGCCCACTTCGATGTTGTGCCGGCGGACTTGGCCGACCCGTGGACACATCCACCATTTGGTGGCGTGATTGCCGACGGGAAGGTGTTTGGGCGGGGCGCGCTCGACGACAAGGGAGCGCTGGTGGTGCTTTTGGACGCCGTTGAGTCGCTCGTCGGCGAAGGTTTTCAGCCGGTCCGCGACGTCTATCTCAGCCTGGGCGGCAATGAGGAAACTCTGGGTGCGGCGGCCGCTGAGATCGCTAACACAATCCAAGCCCGGGGGCTTACGCCGTGGTTCGTCCTTGACGAGGGTGGCGCCGTGGTGGACGCACCGCTGTCTTTCGTGCAGGTGACATCGGCCATGGTCGGTGTTGGCGAAAAAGGTGTCATGACAGTGCAGCTTGCCGCGGCCGCAGAGCCTGGGCACGCCTCAGCGCCGGGACGGTTCACCGCCGTCTCCCGCCTGGCCCGGGCGATCAATCGTCTTGGGCCAGGCACATTTCCAGCCCGCCTGCCAGCGTCGGTTGGCGCAATGCTGTCTGCCTTCATCCCGCACACGTCCGGCCCGGCACAGGCCGCGCTCAAGGCCATGGTCAAGGCCCCGGCGGCCACCGCCCAACTGTTCGCCCGGCTCGGCGGTGAGCCGGCGGCGCTGGTGCGCACCACCGTCGCCGCCACGATGATCTCGGGCGGGACGGCCAACAACGTCCTTCCCTCATCCGCCACGGCAGTGCTCAACCTGCGGGTCGCCATGGACGAGAAAGTGGCTGGCGTCATGGCGCGGCTGAAGCGGGCCGTCCATGATGACGGCATTGCCGTCACGCTGCTTGATGGCTCAGAACCGTCGCCGCAGTCCCCCACAAACGGGCCGCAGTTCGACGCGATCACCCAGGCGGTCAAGGCGTCCTACCCGGAGGCCGTCACCGTGCCGTACGTCATGATGGCGGCCACAGATCCCCGCCACTTCCACCGCTTCTCCCCCGCCGTCTACCGATTCGCGCCGCTGGCGATGACGGCCGCCCAGCGGGCCAGCATCCATGGCGTCGACGAGTGGGTGACGATCGACTCGCTCGAGCGCGGCGTCACCTTCTACCGGCGCTTGATCGAGTTGACGGGGGGTGCAAAATGAGCGACTCCACGTTGACTCAAGACGCGTTGGCTCAAGACGCACCCGCGACGTCTGTCAAGGCCGGCTCGGTGGTGGCTGTCGTTGGGTTCTTGGCGTTCGTCGAGTTCACCTCGGGCATCCTTCAGGGCTACTACACGCCGTTATTCACGAACATTGCCCGGTTCTTGAATGTGCCGGATGCGGACGTCAACTGGCTGGAGGGCACCCAGTTGATGATGTCGGCCATCGTCGTCTTGATGTTCGCCAAATTGGGCGACATGTTCGGCCATCGGCGCATGCTGCTGGTCTCCACGGCCGTCACGGGCTTGGCCGCGGTGACATTGACGTTCACCCGGACATTTCTGGCCTACCTGGCGGCGTGGACGTTCATGGGGGCGTATGTTGCCTGGCTGCCGCTTGAGATCGCGGTGATCTGGTTCCGCTCACGCGGGCACAACAAGCCCGCCGCCGTCACCCGCCTGGCGGCTGGCGTCTTGGTCGCGGCGCTGGAAATCGGCGCGATCGCAGGCGCCCTGACTGCGGGAGCCCTGGCTGATGCGGGCTGGAGCGTGCCGAAGCTGCTGTGGCTGCCGGCCATCATGGTGTGCCTGTGCTTCGTGGTAATTCTGTTCGGCGTGAAGGAAACCAGATCGCCCGGCGGACACTTCGACACCGGTGGTGCGGTTCTCATCGCGGTGGCACTCTTGGCGTTGACCGGCGGCCTGTCACTGTTGCGGATCATGGGACCGGGCAACCTGTGGTCGTGGGTGGCGGTTGGTGTCGGAGTGGCGATGATCTGGCCCTTCGTCCGCTACGAATCACGCCAGGCCGACCCGCTGATCGACGTCGCCCTGTTCAAGAATTCCGCGTTGTGGCCGGTGTTCGCCACGGCCGGGCTGTTCGGAGTGTCCGTGCTGGGGGCCCAGACGCCCTTGTCGACCTTCGCCCGAACCGATCCGCTAGTCGGTTACGGATTGGGTGCGACGGCCGGGCAAACGTCCATTCTGGTGGGCGGTTATGTTCTGGCGCTCGTGGTCGGTGCGCTGCTGTTCCCGGTGGTCACCAGGTTCGTGCCGCCCCGGGTGGCGCTGATCGGCGCGTCCTTGCTGGTGGGCGTGGGCTATCTGCTGTTCCTGCCGCTGCACGATACGTATTCGCATGTACTGACAAACATGCTGATCGCCGGCCTCGGGTCGGGTGCGCTGGTGGCGGCGTTGCCAGCCACGGCGGCAGCCGCGGCCCCGAGCCACCGCACGGGTGTGGCGACGGGACTCACCAACGGGGTCAAGACGATCGGCGGAGCGGTGGCGTCGTGTGTGTTCGGCATCGCGCTGCTGCACAACGTGTCGCAGCCCGGGCAGACGGCCGGCTCATTCAGCGGTTACGTCACCGTTTGGGTGCTCTGCGGGCTCACGGCCCTGGTGGCTGCGGTGCTGCTGCTCTTCGTTCCGAAGACAGCCTTTTCCGACAAGAACGCGTGAGAGGACGACGACATGAACGCGTTGAGTACCGAGTTAGGTGTGACCGGTTGGCAGGCCCTCAGCCTGGTGATCGGCGCGACCGTGCTGTTTTGGGTTTTCACCCTGCTCATATCGTTCTTCGGTCACCGCCTGAGAGCTGGCCTCACCGGCTCAAGCGTCGCGTTGATGATGCTCATCGGCGCCGTCGCCGCCCGGGCGATGCTGGGGCCCGACCCGACGATGACCGCCGGCCTCATCGTGTTGGCCGTGCTGTTCTGCTGGGAGGCCATCTTCGGCCTGCTGAGCCACATGCGCGGCGCACCGTGGGCGCACCGTGAGGCCCGAGCGGTGATCCAACACGGTGTCATCGACGAGGCGGCCCTGCATCATGTTCACCTCAAGTCGCCGGAGTTGATCGTTCGGCTGCGCCAAGCTGGCATCACGCGGCTGGAGGACGTCGGCGTGGCCATCGTCGAGCGGGACGGCTCACTGACGATCATCCGGGCGGGTCAACCGGTCGACGCTCAGTTCTTTGCTGGGGTGGCCGGTTTGGCCGCGTGATAGCCTCTTGTTAGGAGGCCGACACATGTTTTCTCACACCTCGGGGCGCCCCGGCGCCATCGACGTGGCATCCGTCAACCGCGGTCTGATAGTGGGCGGCTGGGTGGCACTGGGCTTTTTTTGTGTCACCGGCGGGTTGACGCTGGCGGGCTTCGGCCCACACCTGTGGAGTGGGTTCACCTCTTGGCTTCAGGACCTGCAGTCGCCCTGGTTGACGACGGCGATGAAGGTCATCACAACAGGCGGAGCGTGGTATGTGTTCCTCGTCGTCTGCCTGGTGCTGGTGATTGTCCCGGCCACGCGCCTTCGTTACGGCGTGCCGATCGCCGCGGTGACCGTCATCGCCGGTGGTCTCAACGCCGCACTGAAGGCCATCTTTCGGGAGCCCCGCCCGGACGGGCATCGGCTGATCGTCGAATCGGGCTTCAGCTTCCCCAGCGGGCACGCGATGATCAGCGGCGCCTTCGTGGCGATGGCCGTGTTTCTGGTGTTGGTGTACTGGGCGTCGCGACGAGCCCGGATTACCGTCTCAGTGTTGCTGATCGTCGCCGGCGGGCTGATCGGCACGAGTCGCGTCTACTTGGGCGTCCATTGGCCGCTGGACATCCTGGGCGGATTCCTGGCTGCCTTCGCCGTCTTCGTGCTCACAGCGTGGCTGTGGTGGCGTCTGTGGCCGATGGTCAACCGATCTCGTCACCAATCGGGCAGCCGATGACGTGGTCGTTGACCAGGCCGCAGGCCTGCATCGTGGCGTAGGTGTTGACTGGGCCGATGAACCGAAAGCCGCGCCTGTGCATTTCTTTGGCCAGCGCCGTCGCCTCTGCGGTGGTGGCGGGAACGCCGCCCGGCTCCGGCCGGGCGTGATCGGACGGCCGGAACCGCCCCAGCAGGGCGGCCAGCGTCTCGCCATCATCGTGCATGTCACGTACGATGCGCGCCGCGTTGATGCAGGCGTCGATCTTCGCGCGGTTGCGGATGATCGCCTCGTTCGTCACCAGCCGGGCGGCGTCTTCGCTGGTGAAGCCGGCCACCGCCTCGGGCTCGAACCCGGCGAAGGCCTCGCGGAAGGCGTCCCGTTTGTACAGTATCGTTCGCCACGACAGTCCGACTTGAAACATCTCAAGGCAGACGTGTTCGAAGAGCACGGACTCGCTGCTGGTTGGACGCCCCCACTCGGTGTCGTGGTAGGCCGGGTAAAGCGGGTCTGCCGCCGCCCGTTCGCCGAAGCAGATGGCCGTCGGCGTCTTGTCAATTAGTTCGCTCATGCCATCAATTGTGGTGTGCGCCACTGACGGACACTGCGGCTGGCACCGCTTTGTGGGTAACTGATCAATTTCGGCCAAACCTGTGGACAACGCCGCCTGCCGCCAGCGGTATGGTGGTGGCATGAGCGCAGTGTTTGGCGATCCGGCGGTCGAGCCCGTCCCCAAGACGATCAACGAAGCGCTTGGCGCGTCTGCCACGGCGTGGGACCAGTGGGCGGACGTCCTTAAGGGCGCCGCCGTGGCGACGGCTTGGCGTTACTACAAAGACGGCGGCTGGGTGATCAGGGCCAGCCGCGGCAGCGCCACCATCGCCTGGATGAGCGTCAACCAGGGATACGGTCGTGTCACGTTCTATTTCGCCCAACGCTTGCGGCCGGCCCTCATCGCGGCGGATGACCTGCCCGAATGGGTGAAGGACGCCGCACGGGACGCCGACAAGAACGTGTCGCTCACGGTACAGATACGAACGCCCGCCGACGTATCCGACGCGCAATCCGTGCTGCGGTACAAGCTGGCTCTGAAATAGCCAAGCCTTTACTTGATCTCGCCCAGCAGATTGCGGAACCACTCGTATTGCATGCCCGTGGTCTGCGTCATCCAGCGCGTCAGACTGCGACGGGATTCAGGGGTGCGTCCGTCCTCAAAAATGTTCCAGGCTTCCTGCAGCCCGGCCAGATACTTTTCCTTGTGGTCGGGATGTGTGACGTCCACGTCACCCCATCGTCTTGGGTTGTACGCGGGCGTCGCTTTGGCTTGGGTGTCACCGAGATAACCCCACAACCGGGGTTCAAGCGACACGTTTTTCACGGCGCCGGCAGGCAGAGCCCGGACGGCTTCACTGTGTTGCTGCCAGCGCCACGTGTTCGGGCTGGTTTTCGTGCGCGACGTCACACCAATGATGCGGATACTGCGGCGCACGCCCTGCCAATCCATGCCGTCTTCGGCACACCAATCGCGCAGCAGGCCGATCAAGTTCGAGAAGGTTTCGCCGGACCACACTAGGTCAGCGAAGGTGACGGCAGACTGCGCGATGCTTCGCGGATCGAGTCCCAGTTCGCGCATGTAGTCCCTAATCGCGTTCAAAGCGGGCTGGTCCACGTGCGTGAACCGCATGGAAAACAAGAACAGGTTCAGACGGTTCACCCACGATGTGTCGCACAACGCCCCGCTGAGGTAGTCGAACATGCTCTCGAGTGAGCGTCCCACGAAAAAGAGCCGGCGACCGCCGGAGTATGCCAGGACTTTGGCACAGCACTGTTGGAACTCGTCTTGACGCCACCAACAGTCGCCGTCATAGGCGCCCGCCAGCAGCCGTCCAAGCTGCTCCCGCCTGGCCACATTCCAGCGGAATGGCTTCACACTCTCGCCCACAAGCCCAATGCTACGCCCGGTTTCACCGCCGATCCGGTTGGACGAGAGGGTTTCCTTGGATCCGTCGCGCGGGCCAGCTTTTCAACTCCAGACAAAGACCCCAACAGTCAGTCCATTTCCGCGGCCGCGGCCAGCACCGCCTGACGGGCCGGACCCGCAGCGCCGACAAACATGTGGATCTGCATTAGGCCCAACGTATGCGCCATCGGCGGGCCGATGTGCGCGGAGACGATCACCTCGACCTTGTTGTCTTTCATGAACTTGGCGATGCGCGCATGATGCGCGCCGTGGTTGGATGTCGGGTCGTCATGAAGGACGTCCCAGCCGACCGGGGTTTCCGTCCAGCTGACGATCTGGCCGTCTTGGACGTCGGCCACGGCCATGGTGGAGGCCCGGCCGAGCCCCCCACCAACCTCGTCCCCTTCAGTGTTGACTGCAATAATCATGGTGTCATTGTGCCACGGCCGCTACGGCAGCACCCGCTTGAACGCTTCGAAATCGCGCACAGAGAAAAGGACGAACCTGATCAGATCGATTGTGACGGGCGGGTCGGCCCTGACCGCCTGGGTCGCCACCCTAGCCACCTCGTCGATATCCCAGCCGTAGACGCCCGCGCTGATGGCCGGAAACGCAATTGACCGCGCCCCGATGCCGGCGCCGACCAACAAGGCGTTGACAAAGCAGTCAGCCAGCAGTGCGGGATCCGTTTGACCGCGATGCCAGTTCGGCCCGACGGTGTGTATGACCCACCGGCAAGGCAGGTTTCCGGCACCCGTGGCGACGGCCTGCCCGACCGGTAGACCGTCCTTGAAGGTTGTTTGGCGCAACCGGCGGCATTCCTCCAACAACGCCGGGCCGGCCGCCGCATGGATCGCTCCGTCGACTCCCCCACCGCCCAGCAGCGTCGAGTTGGCCGCATTGACGATGGCGTCCACGCTCTGCTTGGTCAGGTCGCCCTGAACGATGTCAATCGTCGTCATCACGCCACCTCCCGTGGTTTCCCTGCGAGGCATGATCTTACGCCTGGCCGGCTTGTTGGTACCGTTATTGTCAAAGGGATTGCCAAGCCGGAGGACACTTATGGGAACGATTGACGAGCTGCGCGAGCGCAAGTCGGTGCGCCGCTTTTTGGATAAGCCGGTGCCGCCGTCGCTGCGCCAAACCATCATCGATTGCGCGATCAACGCCCCGACGGCGGGCAACCAAATGCTCTACACCATCTTGGACGTCACCGACCAAACCATCAAGAAGCAACTGGCCCGCGCCTGCGACAACCAGGCGTTCATCGCCGATGCTCCCCTGGTGCTGGTGTTCCTGGCCGACTGCCGGCGTTGGCGGGACGCCTATGACCTGGCCGGGTGCCAGTCCCGCGACCCCGGCGTGGCCGACTGGCTGTTGGCCTGCCAAGACGCGCTCATCGCGGCGCAAAACGCGGTGGTGGCCGCACACACCCTGGGGTTGGGCTCTTGCTACATCGGTGACGTCATGGAGAACCGCGAGCAGGTCGTCGAAATGCTGGGCTTGGACAAGTGGGTCTTCCCGGCGGCCCTGTTGGTGTTTGGTTATCCGACCAGCCAGCAGATTGCCCGTCCCAAACCGAAGCGCTTCGACGCCAAATACGTCGTCATGACGGATACGTACCGGCGGTTGACGCCAGACGAGTTGCGCCAGATGTACGCCGACCGGGGCGACGCTTTCACCCCTTTCGTCCAGGCGGTCTGCAAGCGCAAATACATGTCTGACTTCGCCGCCGAAATGAACCGCAGCGTGACGGGCTACCTGGAGGCATATCGCTGAATCCCGTGAGCACCCTCGTAACGGCACGACAGCGATGCCACCTCGGCTGCCTGGCGGACGTGCTCGCTGAAGGTCTCGTTGGGATCACCCTGGTCACCGTCCCGCGCCATGAAATAGGCCAGAGCCCCGTGGAAGACGTCACCCGCACCCAACGTGTCAACCACCTCGACGGGCGGCACGGCCACCTCGCTTGAATGCCCGTTGTCCAGCACCCTGATTGACGCCGCACCACGAGTTTGGACAGCCTGCCGACACCCAGAAGCCGCGACGTAGTCGAGCGCGTCGCCCGCCCCAGGCGGCACGAAATCAGCCGACACGGCTGCGACATCGACATACTTGAGCAGCTCGTCCGTCCCGTCCTTCCAGCTGCCGCCGTCAAACAGCACGGTGACGCCGCGGCGCCGCGCCATCTGACAAAGACGGATAGCCGTTGCCATGTGGTGCCCGTCAACCAGCAGCACCGTCGCATCATCCAGTTCGTGGCCCGTCAGCGTCAGGTTGTCGCGCACGGACAACGCGTTGTGTGAAACGACCGTCCGATCGCCGGTGGATCGCGTCACCATGACCGTCGACACGGACGGTTCACCTGGCTCGTCCGCCAGCAGGTCCACGACTTCGACCCCCAGGCCACGCAGGCCGTCCAAGGCGAAGGACGCCAACAATCCGGACCCTACCGCCGTGATAAACCGTGTCGGCATGCCGAGTACCCGCGCCGTTGCCGCCCCATTGGCCGCTGGCCCGCCGAAGTCGAAGTCCGAGCCCAGCGCGACGACCTTCTGGTTGGGCTTCGGCACGGCGTCAACCGTCAGGCGGTGATCAACCGTCAGCAGCCCAAACGCGACAACGCCCATGGCGACCATTGTGGCACATCTGCCCGGGGTTGGCCGAAGCTCAACTGACAGCCTTGTGGGTGGGCAGGCGGAAAGCCGACAGACAGGTCAGAGCAGTGAAGCCGATCACGACCCAGAAAGCGCCGTGGTAGGCGGTGGTCAGTACCGTCCGGCTCGCCGCCCACGAAATGGCGACGGCGACGATCGCGACACCAAAAGCTCCGCCCACCTGTTGCAGCGTGCGAGTGATGATCGTCGAGGACGCCGTCTGTTGTGGTGGTACGTCGAGGAAGGCCACGCTCATCGCCGGGATCAGCAGGCCAGACAGCCCGGCACCGCGTATGAACAGCCAGATGCACATCACCCACCAGGATGCCGACGTGCCCATGAACGCGAAGGGGACGGTCGCCCCGGCGGCCACAATCGAGCAGACGACGACCACCCAGCGGGCCCCGATCTTGTCGGTGAGAATACCGACGAAGCTGCGCGTCGCCAGCGAGCCGAGCCCCTGGGTCAGCATGATGAAACCGGCCACCAGTACCGTCGACCCGTGCACCTGCTGGAGGAACAGCGGCATCACCATGGTGCCGGAGTTTAACGAGAAACCGACCAGGACGACCGTGATGCAAGCCGCGGTGAACGAGCCGATTCGGAACAGATGCAGATCGATCACCGGATGCGTCGTCTTTTGAAGCGTCCACCAGACGAACGCGCCCAGCAGAACCAATCCGATCACCAGCGGAACCAGAACCGTGGCCTTGATGATGTGGCCAGCCGAGCCGGCCTGGGCGAAGCCGTACAGCACCGATGCGGTGCCGGCCCCGGCCAGCACCAGGCCGAAGACGTCCAGCGGTTCGTGCTCGTGACGCTCGGTGGGCTTCAGGAAGTGAGCCGCCATGGCGATGCCGACCAGGCAAAGGGGCACGTTGATCCAAAACATCCAGCGCCAAGAGGCTCCCGACAAAATGGCGCCGCCAAGCACGGGGCCGAGCATCGGGACGACTAACGCCGGCAGCCCGAGCAACGCCATCATCTTGCCGATGCTGTCTTTGCCGACGGCACGCATCAGCAACGTTGTCATCAAAGGAATGATGATGCCCGCGGCGGCGCCCTGCACGGCACGCCAGACGATCAGAGAGACGGCGTCCCACGACGTCGCCGACCCGACTGAGCCAACCAGGAACGCGGCCAGCGCCACGAGCCAGACGGTCTTGCCGGAGAAGCGGCGCTCGAGCCACCCGGTGACGGGCACGGCCACCGCCATGGCCAGCAGGTAGGCGGTGGTCACCCACTGCACGGTCGACAGCCCAACCTTCAGGTCCACCGAGAGGGTGTGCAGGGCGATGTTTGTGATTGTGGTGTCAAGGGTGACAGGAATCATGCCGATCAGCACCGTCCAGGCCAGCAGCATGACGGCGGGATCCATCTTTTTGCTCTTGGGGGCCGTGACTTGTTCTGTGAGAGACATCTTGCTTCCTTTTAGATACACTCGTGTTGCTACCTAAAGATACTAGTGTTTCTTCACAGAATGCGCAAGTGTCTCTTATACTGGATTTATGTCACGCACAGAACACGGCAGAGGGCGGGCGAACACCGGTCGTCGATACGGCGACGCGCTGGAGGACGCCATCCTCGGCGCGACTTGGAAACTGCTGGCTGACAGCGGCTTCACCGCCGTCACTTTCGAAGCGGTCGCGGCCGCCGCCCAAACGTCTCGTTCCGTGGTCTACCGCCGCTGGCGCAGCCGGGACGAGTTGATCGAAGCAGCCGTCGCCTGGCAGTGGTCGCGGGAGCGAACCCCGATACCTGACACCGGCAGCCTGCGCGGTGACGTCCTGGCCCTGATGACCACCAGCGTTGCCGCGCACAGCCAGCTTCAGGTCGTGGCGTCACTGCAACTCATGTCGTATTTCAGCCAGAGCGGCAGCTCGTTGGAAGAGTTCCGCACATCAGTGCTCAGCAACGAGACGCTGGCCATGCCGACCATGTTGATGCGCGCCCAGCAGCGCGGCGAGGTCGACATCACCGGAGTGCCGGAGCGGGTGCTGAATCTGCCCGTCGAAATCCTGCGCGGCCGGGTTCTGACGTCCCGCGAGGCGCCCAGCCTGGCCGAGTGCGAGGCAATCATCGACGAGGTCTATTTCCCGCTGCTGCGTGCCTACGGCGCCGTGTCTGGCTGAATCCCTCCGAGATCTGACGCATCAGCTTCGAGTAATACCGCATCCTGCAACGAAATCATTCCTCGTTCTGCAACATCTACATCCCGTGCTCTGCAACACCTGCCCGGTACACATGGCGGTGAAATGGATATGATTGCTGCATGGGATCGCGATACAAAATCGGTGTGATTCGGGATGTCAACCTTGCCCAGAGCCGTTCGGTCTGGCAAAAGGCTGGTCTGTCAGTCGCGGAAACGACGGTGGATCTTTCGAATGGGTGGCGCTCGGGTGCCGTCACCCAGGTTGGGCCGAACATCGTCGTTGTGGGCCCGCCGTGGGGCGGCCCGCTCGACACTCGAGCAGGGCACGTCGCAGAAGCCTTCCAAGCGGAGGTATGCGTGATGGCCGCAAACACCGTTATCGACTACTACGAGTGGTCGGTGTTTGATGCTTCCGGCAAGGAAATCCGTTGTTGGTGGACGGACGCATCCGGAGATGCGATTGAGACTGACTCCAGCGGCGACCCGTTGCCAGAAGAGCAGGGCTTCGATGAGCTAGATGAGGCAGCAATCGAGACGTTCATGTGGAAACGCACGGGCATGGCAGATTGGGAGTTGGGTGATCCGCCCGCCTATCCGCTGACAGCCACTGACGAGGCTGATTGACCAAGGCCCCTATCAGTCGGCCACCAAACCGCCGACCTTCCAGAACCGCGCGCTGGCATCCTGTCGAGTCAGGACCAGTCCATCACGGCCGCTCGCCGCAGGAAGCATCACGCTCTTGTCGTCGTATGCGAACTTGGCGTTGTCTAGCTGAATACCGT
>Ga0123354_10001434_pt1 | contig 28976 bp, 15 predicted proteins | sample TergutLab28metaG_2_FD_97872 | JGI IMG/M metagenome (GOLD analysis project Ga0123354, IMG submission 97872) | Labiotermes labralis P4 segment gut microbial communities from Petit-Saut dam, French Guiana - Lab288 P4 | ecosystem: Host-associated > Arthropoda: Insects > Digestive system > Gut ... | reverse complement strand
TATCCTGGGCCAGCCCAATCCAGTCCATATACCCACATCCCACCTCCTGGAGATCCATCCTAATATTATCCATCCATCTACGCCTAGGTCTCCTCAGTGGTCTCTTTCCCTCCGGTTTCCCCAGCAAGACCCTATACGCCACCTCTCGTCACCCATACATGCCACATGCCCAGCCCATCTCATTCTTCTCGGTTTTATCACCCGCACATTATTGAGTGAGGAGTACAAATCATTAGCTCTTCGTTATGCTATCTCCTCCATTCCCCCGTTACCTTAACTACCATACTAGGTATATGAATATGGTGAAGAACATAGCCTTTTGGCAGTGAATTTGGGCAGTTAAATATTAGTGCATCCTTTGTATAATAAATGAATATATGAGGAACCATTAAAGGTAACATCAGGAAAAACACGGAATGTTTTTCAGGAAAAACAAAGATTGTGGAGCGTATATCAGAAAATTCGTTATGTTTATTTGTTGACCAAATATAGAAAATGCTGTCACTGGGGGTAGCAGTACACCTTTCTTATATATAGAATGCACGGTGCTATAGGTTAAACCCTCCAGAAATATATACCTAGGAATATGATTCTGATTTATAGGCAATGTCCATATTATTGAATTTGATGTGTGGTTATGGCAAATTTCTTTTTGTCTGGTATGAAGTGACACTGCCTTTGCATTTTCTGTATTGCTTGGTCCATGTCTTCAGTTTTGCTCCATACACCAACATGTAAATAAATGCTTTGACCCATTTTCATCATTCCATTATTTGTATAGCCAGAATAACATGTCAGTAAATGACATCAAACAGCAACACTTTGTGTTGTCGGTTCTGGTCATAGGCAGTTCTGGTTTTTTCAGCATGCAACAGTAAAATTGTGATTTAAGAATTGTTAGCAAGTGTTGTGCATTTCATATCTGTTGTACTTTCATTTCCAAATATTTGTTTTGTTTTTACAGTGAGTTCCTTTACCAAAGGTGAACAGATGAGTCACGTACTCAATGAATGTGGTACTCACTGTGCTGTTTATGGGAATCATGATTTTGGTAAGAATGACATGCATTCATTTGCAAGTTTTTTTTTGTTGTTGTATAGTGTTTTGTGTTCAAGTACATGTACAATATTTCTTTTAGATAATTTGGTTAGTGTAAATCCTTTGGAGTATAACCCAGAATATAGTATTACACATTATTCAATATTGGGAATGTAAAATCATGTCATTTACTCGTAAAAGGTGAAAGACTCAAAATTAGAAGTTAGTAATTTTAAATTACTTCGGTTGTACAAAATATGTTAACTCCTAATGTTATGAGCGTTCAAATAATAAGTATTTGGATGGATGGATGTGGTATTTAACAGACATGTGAAAGCATTCAAACTGGTTCCCCCCCATTCGTACCGTGCGTCTTGATATTGTCAAAGTTTTATTTATTCACCAACTGAAGCACTAGTGAGCTGTCTTAAAAAAACAATATTAAAATTGACATTAAAATTTATACTAAAACAGCTCCGACATGTTTCGGTGTTACAGTTACACCATCATCAGGGAGCACATTAATTCGTGCTTACTAAAGTTACAGTTAAAATAGTCCATTAAAATTCATCGGTGTATCGGTGTGTGGTTAATATGGTGGTGGTGTGGCTGCTATGCCCATAGACTGAGCTTGTAGCTACGAATTCCGTAACTCAGTCTATGACCAAACAGTGCAAGAAACATACACCAATAAGCGTAAGTCCAGCCAATTTTCGATACGATTCATTACACTTTGAAAATTCTATTGTCACAGTATTTGACACACTGTTATTCATTACAGACCTAATATATGCAGCCACACCACCATCATATTAACCACACACTGATGTATTTTAATGGACTATTTTAACTGTAACTTTAGTAAGCATGAATTAATGCGCTTCCAGATGATGGTGTAACTGTAACACTGAAACATGTTGGAGCTGTTTTAATGTAAATTTTAATGTAAATTTTAGTACTGTTTATTAAGACAGCTCACTAGTGCAATAAATTAAACTTTGATAATTCAAACGGTTGTTGATGTGATGTTATAGACTCCTTTTTGTTACAGATTTGAAATTTATCCTTATAATTATTTCTTTATAAAACCTTACTGTATCGGAGGAACACGTCTGAAAAAGTTTCCAAGTAGACATACTGCCAGGCAATGGCAGCTAATTTTTAAAGCACTTGGAACTCTTCCTATCAGTGTGGGTGAAATAATGGACATAATCTTTTGCTGGTATTAATCATGAACCTGCCATTGATTTCATGCCAGAATATTTTTTAAGTAATGGAGTTAATCCTGTTATGCAGTAGTTTGTGTTTGTTACAGATTTTGGCTTGGAAGTGTTGAGTGACAGGGTTTCTGAAACGAAATTTCCCTGGCTAATGTCAAATGTAATTGATCAGGAGACGGGACGACCTCTAGGAGATGGGAAAATAACACATGTGATTGACTGGAGTGGAAAGAGGATAGGCCTTGTAAGTAATGCACATGCGAATTAAATATTTAAATTGTTTGTTTAACAGATATGAGTGTTGAGAGCAGATTTTGGTAGATACATTTGTACATAATAGTGTTCATGAAACAAACATGGTATTCTGTGCTTCAAAATGCTGTTCATAAAAAATGTAAGATTTATTTACATGAAAATATATGCAACTTTGTAAAACAAATTAAAATTTACTTTAATTTGTAAGTAGTGTATTTATATGGAGATTGTTAAATTGTGTATTTGTGCGTCAAAATAGTGTGTGCTTCCTTTTCTTGTCTTTTGGCCAGTATGTGTGTACATGTAATGATGCAAGTCATTGAAATTTGGTATTATGAGTGTCAAAAAGATGATGATGATGAAATATAACTGTGGATTGATGTGGCATGTGGTGTCTTGTTAGCATTTGTGATGAACCTTCAGGTTCCATAAAATGTGGGGAATTTCTTGAGCATCTGAGGAACTGTTGGGTTCTGAAGAAGGACTTTGCTCATAGAGTTAGATAGAAGACTGTGATCATGAGACAGAAGCAAGTAGATTAGTGAAATCAGTATTTCTGCAGGTCTGGGGATCCAAACATTGAAGAGGTGGGTAGAGGAAAAGCACGGAAATCAGGATAATTGGCCTCCAGGCAAAGATTCCAACCTGGCTCCTCTTAAGTACAAAGCCAATGACTTAACTGCAACATTCAGTAAGAAGAAGACTATAAAAAGTGTCCAGGAATTTTTGTGCAGTGTTCTGTTCACATTTATTGCAGGTTGGGCTGGTTGAACAGGAGTGGCTGGATACACTGGCCAACATTAATCCTGAAGAGGTAACTTTCATTGACTTCATTGAGGCTGGAAGAAAGTTGGGAGCTCAGCTCAAGCAAGAGGTAGGTTGCAAGATTTGAGGTGCTCATAGCAGTGCTGTTAAAGATTCTGGTCTTCTGGGCTGTTACATTTTGTTGCTGGTTAATAGTTTTTTTTCAGAATGTTTCAACTATTTGTTTTCTACCCAGAAGTGTAATTTCATGTGGGTATGAAACTATCTCCCATATCCTAAAGGAAAAAAGTAGATGCTAGGTGTGTGGGAACACAGTGCAGAATATATGGATGGGAGATAGGGGAAGTATTATACAACTCTGTAAGGTTTAGTTCTCATTAAACATTAGTGGGATGATAAGATTGGCAGGGCAGTGTGGCACACACGTAGGAGATGAGAAATGCACCCTAGATTTGTGTCAGACAATATGAAGGGAAGGACCCACTTGTGAGACCTAGGCATAGATGGGAGCGTATTCTTAAAATGGGTCTTAAAGAAATAGGGTGTAAGGGTGTGTCCTGGATTCTGTGGTCCAGTGGAAGACGTGAACATGTGAATGAACGTTTAGGTTCTGTAAAGAACTGGAATGACCGTGATCTTTTAGAGAATAACTCTTATCCAATTATTCCAGAATACTAAATATCATATTAAAGTAATGCCATTTGAGAGTTCACTGAAATCTGTCTTCATTTGTGAATGTTTACAGGAGAAATGCATTTAATTATAATGTAGTTCCAAATGCTAACATGGAAGTGATGAGACTGTAACAGTACAAAAGCTGGGACAGTGTAGTCAAAACAGTGACTAGACTATGGGCAGGACAGTCCAGGGTTCGATTCCCAAGGGGGAAAGAATTTTTTTTCATCTTCAAAACATCAAGACCAACTTTGAGGCCCACACTGTCCTCTTTTCATTGTATATTGAGGGTCCTTTCCCCAGGGGCAAAGGTGCCAGAATGTGAAGCTGACCACTTACTTCAACGTAGTGCTGATGTTAAGAATGAGTGGAGCTATTCCAATACTTCCTGTATACACAGTCATTTTGTGCAGATGCACAGCTTCGCCTTCTACAAGATAATACATGCTTTTCAAGGGTCTCAGAATGTCCTGTAATCTGGCTGTGACTTTTTAGTGCATTGCAGGTTAACTGTCTTGGAGAAAATGAATTGTTTTGTATATTTTATACCTCAGTCTCTTCATTTCCTTTGTTCCGTACTCTCATTGCCTTTCTTTCTATCTGCAACATTTCTTTCCTCAGTGTATCATTTTTCCCCCATCCTATCATTCTTTTTCTGTTCCTTCCACCCTCTCCTACATGTTGAGGAAGTGAAAGTATGTTTGTATGTATGTTACCAAATAACATGATTAGACAAATGTTGAACACCATCTGTTGAACACTGCAAGCCTAAAAATTAAATGTTACTTTTAAGGATCTTGATAAAATTCAGTCCAAAGAAAATTTACATGTGCTTCCTGATGGAGAGGGGGGCACATGGTGGCAAAGTTGGTTGAGGCACTGCGCTACAAGCCGGAAGGGTTCGATTCCGGATGGTGTTACTGGAATTTTTCATTGACATAATCCTTCCGGTCGCACGGTGGCCCTGGGGTTGATTCAGCCTCTAACAGAAATCATATTTCCTGGGGGGGTAAAGGCAGCCGGTGCGTAAGGCTGACAACCTGACCACCTTCATGTGCCAATTGTCTTGAAATCTAGGAGCCTCAACCTCCTGAAACCCTCAGGGCCTGTCCAGGCTGGTAATGGGATTACTTTACCTTTTTTCCTGATGGCAAGGTCATTTTCAAATTTTGTCACAATTCATGGAGTAGTTATGTAGATGGAACATGTGCGTACCAGTCATGCTTTTGTGCGTTGTGCATTTCTGAAAATATTTGGTAGTTGTATCGTGTGCTGTGAATTGTCTCTTATTTAATCCCACGTTTTGTTTTTTTGGTAGGGTTGTGACTATGTGATTGCATTAACACACATGAGAAATCCAAATGATATGAAGTTGGCAGAAAATGTGGATGAGATAGATTTGATTCTGGGTGGTCATGATCATATTTATGAAGTTCAACAAGTAAGTAAATGTCGACAAATGTTTTATTGGATGTCTTTCAAAAGTGTGTCATTAAAGAGAGAGAGATGAGAGTGGAAGTGAAGTAGTGAACCTCGTGGATTATTGTCCTGCCTGTGCATTTTTAAGACACTGTATTTGCACAAAACATGATCTTATTAAACAGTTAGTTTACAAACTGTATTATTCTAATCCCTTTCTCAGTAGGTCTGTATAGGTACTCTAAAAGTTGATGGACATATTTGATGTGCTTGCTGAATTGTGTTTGAGGTATGTACATATTGTCCCCTAAAGGGCTCAATTATTGTATGGGTAGTCACTGTCCTGAGGTCCTGAGCTACCCAATGCCTAGGGGTATAGGTGGTCGACCCTGTCCCTGGGGTTCTTAAATGTCAAGACCTGGTCTTCCATGCTGGGGGTTCAGCGAGGGCTGACAACATCTTGTAAAATATAACGCCGTAAAGCTTGAAAAAAAGCCTCAGAAAGGGAAGAAGAGCAGTGGACAGACCAGGCTGGAGAGGTTATATTCAGGAGGCACAGGCCTGGTATCATCAGGATGTTGCACTATAGAAGAAGGTTATAATACGAGTTGAGGAATTTGAGATTCTTACAGCTCTGACTATGATAATTATTGTCTCCTGTGTTTTGATCCCATGTGGTCTGATAGATATGTGCATACACTGGGATTTTGGCTTGAGGTTTTTTGATCTAAGAGGTTTGCTGCCACCCTTATGTATGCCTGCATAGCATACAAAGGGACAGAAATACTGACCTTATGTGCTGGTGTGTAACTAGCAGTTGGGTGAGTTCTAAGTCCTTCCATCCTCTAGTCACAAAACTAATGCAGTTAGTCACAGAGTAGTTATCAGATGCTGTAAGAATTGTTGAATTCTAAGTTTTGGTGTGTATCACTTTGTCAGTTCAAGTGTATCAACCGTTTTCCACATATTGTATGGTCTTGCTGTACTGCTTCTTAGCTATTTATTGGCTGTTTCATATTTCTGTTTAGGTGGATTCTTCTTTTCATGTGTGCAGTTTTTTTATGTTTATTTAATATTTGTATGGTTATTACACATTGTTTTCTTGCAGATTAATGGCAAGTATATAATTAAAAGTGGGACAGATTTTCGACATTTCTCCAAGATAATCTTAAATTTTGATAAGGCATCGGTTGATGTAAGTGTGGAGCAGATTGCCGTGACATCCACATATCTGGAAGACCCATCACTTAAGCAGTTACTGGAGAAATATGGAAGTAAGACAGAAACATTAGATCTGTAATTGAGTATAGATGTAGGAGTTTGTTACATCATTTGCAACAAATCCTAGAACTGCATGAATACAAAACGGTGACTTTACAATGAAATGGGTGAAGTGCAATATGTCTGTCACTTCTTTAACCATTTCCTGTAGCACATATGGTGAACAGCCACCATCTTTATGCCGCTGGAAAGCTGTTTGATTGTGGTTTAACTTTTATATCAACAAGCTAATAAATCTTAGTAACTAACCAACTTAATGCACAAATTCTTTTTTATAACAAGTTTATTATATGCCTTTACATGTTTCGAGCACTATGTGCTCATCATCAGGAGGTCAAAACTGTATTATACAGCATCTGGTATCATCACACATGTAGGTGGCAGCCCCTGCATAGGTTGTGAGAGTGCACGAGATGGCCACCTATAGGTGTGATGATACCAGATGCTGTAATAATACAATTTTGACCTCCTGATGATGAGCGCATAGTGCTCAAAACATGTAGAGGCATATAATAAGCTTGTTATAAAACAAGAATTTATGCAATAAGTTGGTTAATTACTAAGATTATACTGAGATGCACAGTCAGCAAAACATCAAAAGCCATTAAGTGTCATGTATCATAATTGTAATGGGCAATTAATGCTTGTTCTGATGCTTCACATTAAGAATATGTGAAATGTAATAACAGTGCAGTTATCTCCTACTGAGAATTTGAAAAAGCATGAAAAACTGATTTTGTGTCATATACTCATTTTAGGAATTTAGAACCGTTAATGTAATGTAATATTCCAGAAGTCAGACAGTGAATATATGGTTACCTGATTTTTGTCAGTGAAAGTGTGTGAGTCTATAAGACAGTAACTGTTTTAATATTGGACATCCCTGACTGTTGTTTAACCTGTCACTAATAAAATGAGCAGGAACTACATATGTGCAAACCATACAATCTGTTACTTACCAAGCAGTCTTCTGTTGTAATAATTTTCTAATGACATAGTTGCAACTATATATTTATAGAAACTCTTTTGCCTAATTTTTATGAGTGGAACTTTCTCCTTCTTTAAACTGTATGTATTTAAGAATTACCATAAATAATGGCTAAGAAGATTTTGCCTCTTAAAACCATTCAGTGACTTTCTGGACACCCAATATATATATATACACACACCATTATGAGCAAGATGAGTTTTCCTTGGCACGATACCTGAGAGGAGGGAAAAAGACAGCTTCGCTTGTTACAGTATTGTCTGCAGCATGACATTACAGAAGTTGAAATTGAGGTGTGAGGTCTTTGGGACTGTGTTTCTGTGCCACTGAGCAGGTGGTTCCTAACATCTTAAAGGCCTGTGGTGCATTCAGCTTCAAGCATTGAGCATTTCTGCTTGAACCACTTAGCTGTTGAAGTTGAAGGCACCATGATCCTTGAAATCATGGGGAATCACTCATCTGACATAACAGTTTTACATCCCAGAACTGAATTTTCATCAACACTGCTGTGAGAACCTCAGATGTACCTTTTTGAAATACATTTGTGAATAGTCTGAATTATGATATTGGGGTGGGAGGAAATGGGGTAAAATACCATATTTGTCTTTATGTAAGATGAGAATCTTTTCCCTTATTTATTATCTGAAAATTGAGGAGTTGTCTGCTAATTGCACACAATTTAGACACCTTCTGTTGAGGTATTTTTCTGAAAATTGAAGATTGTGAATGGTGAGGGGGCATCTTATATGCAGAGTTTTCTTATATTTGGGCAAATATGGTTTTGCATTTCTGCTTTTACATTTGATCGTATTCTTCCCAGGTGTGATGGAAGGGAAGATGGATGAAGTCCTAGGATCATTTTCGGTTCCCCTTGATGGACGATTTGAAAGTGTACGTACTGGGGAAACGAACCTGGGTAACTGGGTATGTGATGTTATCCTGGCATCTACAGGAGTCGACCTAGTTCTGTTGAATTCTGGGACCCTGCGCTCTGATCAGGTTCATCCTGCTGGAAACTTTATAATGAGGGATCTGTTCACCATTATTCCTATGATGGATCCGTTAATCGTGATCTCGGTTACAGGTAGATTCACTAATGCACCAAATTTTACTGAACCACTTCAAGGATAATTGCTGTGTCATTTTTGTGTACGTACCTTGCATCTTGTATGTGGTTTTTATTTCAACCAGCACTGCACAGTATATATATTTATTATTTTAACAATATTTCTATTACAATCACTCCCACATGTTTCGATACACTCGTGTTATCCTCAGGGAGTTCCAAAGTTGTACATCTCTAAAGTTATGTAATTTCTGTAGTATTAAAATTTCATTAAAAATTATGAGGCTTATTTAGAAAGTAAGTACTGTTTCGCTGTAAAAAAAAATTGGGTAAGGTTTCATATAAAATTTTATTGTTATCAGATTCTACATTCTTCAAACTGTTTTTCCACATATTCACCGCCATTATTGAGGCACTTATCATAGCGGGGCACAAGTTTTGGTATATCCTCATAGAATGTGGCCGCCTGCGATGTTAGCCACTACTGACAATGTCATAGAGTAGAGTCCTTGAAATCTGAGGAAAGTGCAGGGACAGATCAGAAATTGTGAAACATCTGTTATCATGCACTCTTTCGTTGACCTTACGCACCAAATCATCATTCACCAAAGATGGACGCCACTTCGTGCCTCATCGTGCATGTTCTCTCATCCTTCATTGAACATCCGAACCCATTTCCTAACCATGCCATCACTCATCGCATTGTCACCATACACGTGACAGATTTGGTGATGAATCTCACTTGGTAGCACATTCCTAGTGTTCAAAAAACAAATTACAGACCATATTTCACAGTCGGCGGCCCCTTCAGTTGCCTTAAAAATGTTTAACGCACAGGAACAAACATAAACATGACACAAATTTCACGAAATGGCGTCTGTGGCTTCTCAATTGATAGAGGAAGTCGCTGCACATGCGCAAAGTGACAGTCTCGAGGATGCGCGAGAGATATGCGCAGATGGTACTTACTTTCCGAATGACCTATTTATGATATTTAAATATCTTTGTGGTTGTTGTTGATTAAATGAGTCTATATGATTTTTGGCCTTGCATATTTTGTTGTACCAGATGGTGGTGTTTGTTTTTAGTAACTTTAGCATAGTGTTTTTGTAGATGTTATGCATTTTTGCTTGTTGAGTCTCTGCTATTTTTATGTATGTGCAGTGCATCTTGTAAGTAGTTTTTATTTCAACCAAAAATGCACAATATATGTATTTTCCATTTTATTTATATCATATAGATTATATTTTATCAACAACAACCACATAAATATTTTAATTTGATAATTTTTAATGAAATTTTAATAATATAACTACGTAACTTTAGCGATGTACAACTTTGGAACTCCCTGAAGGTGATATAAATGTATTGAAACTTGTAGGAGTGATTGTAATATAAATATTGTTAAAATAAAAAAAAAATGTATATTGTGCATTGTTGGTTGAAATAAAGACTATACTTGCTGTGTGTTAACCACTTATGAGTATCTAGGTACATCTGCTGTATTTTATGTCTCTATGTTTAAATAAATTATTTATTTTATGCACCTTGAATTCTTAATGTGTATAAGATAATATAGTGATGGTTTAGTTGTCTGTGTGTATGACAGAGAAGTTCCCTCCATATTCATGTATTTTCCTGTAGAGCAAAACATCTGGAAAGACAGATCTTTCACGGTTGTCCCCCCCCCAAGATTTCAGGCCTAAATTTCAGTGATGGTTTGTATTATGTGAGTAAGTGCCACATGGTAAAAAACATGTGGTTATCATATTTTCATTACTAGTGATATAGTAACTATTAATCTGGTAAATAAATCTACTGGTGCCCGGACTGTGAAGCTAGTGTGAATGTGGTTGGGTTGCATCAAGTGCTACCACACAAATTTCGACTGTTAATCTGATTCCTGGTGTCCTCTCTCCACTCCAGTAGTCTCCAAGGCCTATTTCCATGGGGGATAAGTGGCGAGGGCAGAAGATGATTTCACTTCCATCTAATGCCAAGGTTGATGCACTCTGTGGGAATTTTGGGTGAGGCCTGTGATGTGTAGAGTGTTCATTACTTTCCAATAACATGTCTTGCTTGTATCGTTGGCATTTTGTTTTTTTTCCAAACATGAATGGTAGGATGTTAGCCTCTTTCTGTATGATTTAGGTAGATGGGGTAGCTGTTTGTTGCTGATTTAATGTTTCTTCGTGTTTTTATGCTTTGATTTTCAAGAATATAATTGTCAAAAGGTCATACTGTAAATTTAAATGGCTACTTCAGGGATAGCAGATCATTTAAGTGGCTACTGTCCCTAGTACCTCCTTATACCGTCACAGTTTAATGCTTAAGAACACTGATAACGTACCATACTTTGTTTTACTTTCTTCATTGGAAGTTTGTGTAGTTGGGTAACAATAAAAATGTTGTTCTGATCAACTTCAGACAGTTAACAGTGGATATACTTGGGAGTTGATTGATGTAACATAGTTCAAAATGTAAATTTTTTTTCTCACAGGGCAAGACATACTGGATGCTCTGGAAAATGGTGTGAGCATGTATCCCAAGTTAGAGGGCAGGTTCCCTCAAGTTGCTGGTATTAGTTTTGCTTTTGATCCACGACAGCCAGCGGGGAAGAGAGTTGATCCTCAGCTTGTTAGGATAGGGGATGAGTATCTTGTACCTGATCAGAGATACCGCCTTGCTACTAAAACTTACATGTACTCTGGCTGTGATGGTTACTCGATGCTTAAAGATGCAAAAGTGTTGGTAAGTGTGTAAGCATTTTAGTCCTTATTGTTACAGTATGATGCTCTTTTCCAAGGGTTATCATAACGTTTTATCTTTATTATTTTATGTAGTTCTGAAACATGATTTTTTACATTGGAAAAGATCATTGCAAGTGTTTGCGAACAAATGTGGGGATGTTCTTTGTGAATGTTATAGAACTGAGGAGAGGTAAGTCAGAAGTTCCCCATACTCAGTGTTTCCGAATTTTCACAGAATGTAAGAAAGTCATGAAAAGTTAAAAGTGTGATATCTTGTTCATGATAGGTCTGATTTATGATGATGTATGTACACAAATAAATTGAATAAGATGAGTCATTTTATCTTTATATTAAGTAAAACATTAATTCAAAGAGGGAAGTGATTTTTTCACCCAATGTACAATGTGCAGTGTTCAACAGAAAAGCAGGATTCTGTTTCAGAGTATTTGGTATATATTGAATGAAAATAATTCTTAACAGAAGGAAAAAACTCCTGGCAGATAGTATTTATGGGACTCATGTTCAATACAGATGTGTGTTGCTTAACAACGGATACATTCTGAGAAATGCGTCGTTAGGCAATTTTGTCATTGTGCAAACGTCATAGAGTGTACTTACACAATCCTAGATAGTACAGTATAGCCTACTACACACCTAGGCTATATGGTAAAGCCTATTTCTCCTAGGCTACAAACCTGTACAGCATGTTACTGTACTGAATACTGTAGGCAGCTGTAACACAATGGTAAGTATTATAATATTAAAATCTTATGGGACCTCCGTCATGTATGCAGTCCGTCATTGACTGAAACGTCATTATGTGGCACATACCTGTACTGATTATTGTCCAGTACACAGTGTTTCATACAGATTACTAATGTACCTTGTTTTACTGTCTTTTGTTGGTGTGTAGGTTTACCACGATGAGTGCCCCGAGCTTGGTCGTGCAATACAGAATCACTTCCAGGCCATTGATATTCGGCTAGGGAAGACAAAACGCCATTCCAAACACCGCCAGAGTCTGGTCACACTCTCACGCAGGTGTCTCATTATTTTTCACTTTCTTGTTAAGTGATTTAAAAATGAAAGATAGGGCACTGCAGGTGACCTCGTCACTTACAACTTGAATAACTGTTCCAAATGTGGAAAAATGGTAGGGAGAAAATGATTGTCAGTTGACTGGAAGTTAGTGGAACTGTACATTAAAATAGATAAACCGTGACACTGATTGTGACCAAACATCTGAACAGGAAGAAAGCCCATGCCAAAATGGTCCTGAAAAATGTCAGTGGCAAGTAGAATCTGAATCAACATAAAGCAATTAAGGAGCAACTTACTTCAATGGACATGTGGAAGAAGTGAATTAGGTTATGTTGGTAATGTAACCTGGTGTTCATTGAGTTATTTAATTTCAATACCTACATAAATTAACATTTTTCTTGTTGTATGCTTTCTTCTGGGTAATTCCCAGGCATCTGAATTTTTCTTGATTTGGAGTTTTTCGAATAGTCGAATGTATGTTGCAGTTTCCTCCCTATAGAGGTGAATTATTCTTGATTTCAAACTTTCGCCATGTTCTGAATGTTGTATGCCTTCTTCAGGGTAATATCCCAGCATCTGAATTTTTCTAGATTCAAAGTTTTTCGAATACTCAAATGTTTGTTGCAGTTTCCTCCCCATAGAGGTGAATTATTCTTGATTTCAAACTTTCGCCATATTATGAATGTTGTATGCTTTCTTCTGGATAATTCACTGCTGTCAGAAGCCAGGGAATTACCCAGAAGAAAGCATGCAACTTTCAGAACATGCTGAAAGTTCGAAATCAAGAACATTTTTCTTGATTTTACATTTTTTGTGATTTTAACATTTTAATTGGTACCTTCAGAAACATAAAATCCAATCTTCATTGTGCTTAATCCCTTACCCACAGAATCAGTGTGGTTATTTTATTGTCATACGTCAGATGTAAATTACAGTATTGAATGTGATTATGAAGTTTAGTACATTCTGGGGTGTGAGTCCTTGAGAACCTCAGATCTTGCATTACTGCTTTTTTGGTTGCCATATTCTTAAATTAAAAAAATTTACATACAAAAAATAGCCAGTTAGGTGGAGAAATAAATGTTACATCAACATGTTGTAGGTTATGTCCAATGAAACACTGAGATAAGTAACCCAACAAGCTGCACAATTTCTCATTATGTATACTGCAATATATACAGAGAATTGTTATGTTATATCAAATACAACATTTCTTCTCTTCAGACATAGCCTTGTTAAGATGTTGGATGGTGTAGGAGGCGAACTGGATGGTCCACCACCTCTCCGAAGAGGTAGCACAGTTGATAATGCAGGAGACAACAGACACTCACCCAGTCCATCCCCGCCTCATCCACACATGCATCCACATCCGCCTCCACATACACATGCTCAGTCACGCAACAGACTTACTCGAAGAGCAAGCTTAGACGACCTGGAACAGGAATCCTGTCAACTCTCACCCAGGATTGAGGGACGTATAGTTATTCTTACAGATGAGGTATGACTTTTTTTTTTTACATTATTTATTGTGTCCATATTGATTGAATTGAATTGTTCATTCATGACACCAACAAATGCACCTTTGATACATGCAAATACAGTCTTATATTGCTGCAGCATGTAGGAGCCATATGAAGCTGTACTTCTGCATATTAGAGGTGTGTTTGTTGGTGTTATGAATGAACAGTTTAAGGGGTGTGACTGTGTTAAGTATGATGCCTTTATTCAATAAATATGGTTAGAGTTATTCTAACAGGACTTTTATTTTTCACTTGAGCACAGAGCAAATGCAAACTGTCATTCTTAATCCTTTGGTGCCAGAATTTAATGCCTGTAGTTATCAGCAGAAGACCAGATTTTAAATGGGGTTTGCATAACAGCAGATATATGTATTTGAAATTTGGTCTTTTGAGAATCACACTCCCCGCTTATATATATATATATACACACACACACACACACACACACACACACACACACATACAGTAGGGTCTTATTTTGAAATGGTTCGTTTTACGAGGAATCACTTTTATGACCCTTGTCGAGTTGGACCGAGCACTCCCGACTTGTGGTGCATCACTGTCGCAACTCAAGCGTCCTTTCTGTTCTTAGTGCGCTTCTCGCTCTTTTCTGATGCACATGTGTTTCTTCTTTTTCTATTTTAATGCATTTCTTTTAAGTTGATTGTGATTTTTCCACCCATGACATCCATCAAAAAGACAGAAAAGAAGAATAAATCAGAACAGATAACGTTACATTCTTTCTTGATGTCTTCAGAACCACAGCCTGGGCCTTCTTCAGCAAAATGAAAAGTGATTTGATTGATATTCTTTTCAATTACCTGTGTAATTTCCTATGTACTTAATTCATTAAATTAAAATTGTATGTCATAATGTAAAGAAATATTGTAAATTGTAAAATTATTTGACTAATTTGTTGGGTCCATGATCCTATCTCAATTTAAACCATTTAAATAGTACTCATTTTGCGACGATTCGGTTTACAACCAAATATTCGGGAACATAACCCCCATCGTAAAACGAAACCCTACTGTGTGTTTGTGTGTGTGTATTGGCACAAAGTGGTTAAAAGTTGTCATGAATAGACAGTGTAAGGAATTAGTTTTATTTGCTCTCTGTAGGTGAATGTCCTACTAGTATTTTAAATAATCCATGACACTAGTTTTATCCTTGCCAGTTTGCCATGCTTAATCTACTGGTCATTGTATATTAAGTAACCTCAAACTGATATTGTTTTGTTAACTGACATATTAGCCTTATTTGATGGGTTCATTTGTTTTGTGGTTATCAAGTTTACTCTTCTTTATTGCACATTGTTACTCAAATAATTGGGGTCATAAGTGTTACCATTACAGGGATAGGATATGTCTCAGCTTGTCAACATAAAAGAATATAGGGACAGGATGTGACTTGTGTGCTATCGGCACAACAGACTACAGGGATAATATGTGACTTATGCCATCAGCATTATAGAGTGTAGGGACATGATGTGACACTGATGCCATCAGCAGGGTAGAGTACAGGGATAGGGTGTGATTTATGCCATCAGCATTATAGAGTGTAAGGAGAGGATATGACTGATATGCCATCAGCACACTAGAGTACAGGGACAGGATGTGACTCATGCCATCAGCATTATAGAGTGTAAGGACAGAATGTGACTCATATGCCATCAGCACACTAGAGTACAGGGACAGGATGTGACTTATACCATCAGCATTATAGAGTGTAAGGACAGGATGTGACTCATATGCCATCAGCATACTAGAGTACAGGGACAGGATGTGACTCATGCCATCAGCATAACAGAGTACAGGGACTGGATGTGACTCATGCCATCAGCATAATAGAGTATAGGGACAGGATGTGACTTATGCCATCAGCGTTGTAGAGTATAGGGACATGATGTGACACTGATGCCATCAGCATGATAAAGTACAGGGACAGGATGTGACTTATGCCATCAGCATTATAGAGTGTAAGGACAGGATGTGACTCATATTCCATCAGCACACTAGAGTACAGGGACAGGATGTGACTCATGCCATCAGCACAATAGAGTATAGGGACAGGTCGTGACTCATATGCCATCATCACGATAGAGTACAGGGACAGGATGTGACTCATGCCATCAGCACAATAGAGTATAGGGACAGGTCGTGACTTGTGTGCCATCATCACGATAGAGTACAGGGACAGGATGTGACTTATGCCATCAGCATTATAGAGTATAGGGACTTGATGTGACACTGATGCCATCAGCAGGATAGAGTACAGGGTCAGGATGTGACTTATACCATCAGCATTATAGAGTGTAAGGACAGGATGTGACTCATATGCCATCAGCACACTAGAGTACAGGGACAGGACGTGACTTATGCCATCAGCATTATAGAGTGTAGGGGCAGGATGTGACTCGTTTGCTATCAGCACACTAGAGTACAGGGACAGGATGTGACTTATGCCATCAGCATTATAGAGAGTAGGGACAGGATGTGATTTGTATGCCATCAGCACACTAGAGTACAGGGACAGGATGTGACTCATGCCATCAGCAAAATACAGTATAGGGACAGGATGTGACTTGTATGCCATCATCATGATAGAGTACAGGGACAGGATATGACTTATGCCATCAGCATAACAGGATACAGGGACAAGATGTGACGTGTATGCCATCTGCGTAACAGTACAGGGATGGGATGCGACTCTTATGCCATCAGCGTAATAGAGAACAGGGACAGGATGTGACTTTTATGCCATCAGCATACTTTGTTGGCTGTGAATTGTATGTTCAGACGGAAATGGATAAGTATAGATTTTTTGAAAGCAAATTGTTCAGTGACCAAAACAAACATGTGAAGAATTGTGTTGACAATTTTAATGTGTTGCTCATATTTTTCTTTGTTGTAAGAAACGCCGTGAACTTCTGGTGGAAAGGCAGAGACTTGAGGAAGACTCAGTGATTCCAGAAGTAGAGGATGAATGTTCACCACAAGGGAGCATTGATAGATCTGAAATAAGTTAAGCATCCTACACCATGCAATAAACTTTAGTCTTGAGTTTAGTGCAGCTGTAATGAATGCCACTTGATTATGCTCTCTTTAAGTTACTGGTTACTATATGTACAGGTTAAGTTGGCTGATTTTATTTTCCCATTTTAGTATTATGTCAGCAGGGCAGTAGATTTAAATGATTAGTGCAGTCCATTATATTTTTTATCTGTAGTGGTGGCCGTTGGCGGCACATGGTGGCGCAGTTGGTTGAGGCACTGCCCTACAACCCGGAAAGTCACAGTTCAATTCCCGATGGTGTCATTGGAATTTTTCATTGACATAATCCTTCCATCTGCACTATGGCCCTGGGGTTGACTCAGCCTCTAACAGAAATGAGTACCAGGAATATCCCCTGGGGGTAAAGGCAGCCGTTGCATAGCGCTGACAACTTTACCACCTTCATGCGCTGATTTTCTTGAAATCTGGGATCCTCGGCCTCCTGGAACCCTCAGGGCCTGTTCAGGCCTGTCATGGGATTGCTTTACCTTTAGCGGTGGTCATTGAATCAGATTGGTGCTGTGTACTGTAACTATGTTTGAATCATGTATGCTTTCAATATTAATTTTTATTTATTGACCGTGTACCGTGTCCAAGTAGCCAGCTTAACCTGGACAGGGTCTGAGCAAATGTGCCACTAGTGTTATAGTATCAGTATGTCACTGAATTTACCACCAATTACTTTTGAGTATTGTTCCCATGATCATGTATGTGAGATTTTGACATTTGTTGTTTTCATCTTACATTTACTTAGGCGCAATGCTGAGGAATCATGATTCCAGTGTAGAGAGAAATGTAATTAGAAGTTAAAAATAACTTTCTTCCATCTTCTCTAAAAAAGGAAACTTGGTGCATGGAAAGTACCAGTTTCCTTCTCACAATAACATTGATTTAAGTGCTTCCCTGTGCATTCTTTGTGCGTGTGTCAAAACGTAATTTCTTGTTACAGTATTTACTTATTGTATGCCAGTAATTTCTGTTAGATAAGTTAGACTTACTACACAAGTAAGTGCTGTGATATTTTCCTTTCTTTGTATATCATGCATATTTATAAGTGACTTTGTTTTGCAAGGACTATGCAAGCACACTGCATGTTCCATAACAGGGCCAGCTCTAGGCACCAGCGAGGCAAGCCCCCATGGTTTTGCCCTTTTCCAGTTGCAGTATTTTAGCCATCAGGGCTTTTTTTAATCCACTGCCAGTGTTTTATTGTAGTAACATCAGATTTTAATTTTATTTTTATAAGTTTTGAGCTGTGAGAAAAAGAGATTGGTGCAAAGTGCAGACGAGCGTTGGTAGACCCCTCGCCTGGGGGAGGGGTTTAGGGGGGAACTTGTTTGCCTGGGGCAACATAAAACATAGAGCAGGTGCTGATGAAGAATAAGGGAAATGCAGTGAGGTTGCATTTAATGTGAGTTATGCGTTGCAGAACATTTGCATAATTCAAGACTTATTTTTCCACTAGGAATATATGTAAAGTAGGGGGCATATGTTCTCGGAGCGTATAAATATGCAATTGTAGCATAGTTCTACTTTTAAAGCACAGTATAAATATATAAACAATGAACATTAATTATTTACATTATTTCAAATTTTGTGCATAGAGTGAGATTATATTAATATTTTTATATTGCACTGTTTGAAATCTGCGTATTTCAAATTCACGTACAATGTGACTGCACTTCATCTGTTTGTGGTTTGTGGTATGAACCTGTTTTGAAACTGAAGAGCTTAAATGGAAGATATGTTTGTGTAAGTCCAATTAATTCTTCAGTATTTTTCTCTCCAATTTGTCCCATCTGTATGAAATACATACAGGAAACTTTGGAAGGTTCAAACTCATAATTGAGTATGGTGAGTTTACATTTGCAAACGGTTGTATAGCCTCATGTATTGTATTTTTTTTTTCAGTTTCATTACATGTTGGGAATGAATGAAACAAAAGTAACAGTTACGAGGAGAATGTTTAAAGAAGTTACTGGTTTTATGTGTCTGTGGTACAGTACATTTTAATGGATTATAAAAAGTGTGTGAATACAAAAACGGAGAGGCATAAGACCGTCCTAACTGCATATTCAAGTCATAGTTGGTCAAAGAGTCATGTATGAGCCTAAATCATATGAAACTCTAGTTAACCTTTTGGGGCCGGAATTATTTTTTTAATTTTAGCACATCCTGTATATAAAATGTGAATAATACAGGAACCAAACAAGTTAGAATTATGAAACAAACTGCATTTTGAAGAGAAAAAAAAAACAGAGTATATACCATGTTTAAAATATTCGGTACCTATATTTGTTGAATATATATATAAAATGCAACTTTGAAGGTTAGCGGTGCGGTACGTCAACTATAGTTGATATTAGGCGTCTAAAGGTTAAACAGTCAGTAGTATGTCATCCTGGAGAAAGAAAACTTCAAAACAGATGGATTGTTGTAATAACCAGTTGTGTTAATTACACCTGTACTGATACTTAAAGGGACTGTATAATAATTTAGGTATTTCAGACTTATTTTTGGACAGTTTGTTTCTGAGTTACTTTGTTCAAAGATTGAACCACCTCATATTTTGGTTTTGTGGGCTATGCTACTGTATAGTCTGAAACATACAATCATACTCCTGAGATTATAGTGATCTGCCCTGAAGATGGGTGCAGTGTGGTCCTACGTGTTGGTATGCCCCTGTCAGACCGCACTGTATCACAAACCACAAGATCACAATGTGAATTTTCCCTACTGCAAAATCCGCAAATCTCATTACTGAAGAATCTGTAATTACATTAATGACATCCATTTACTCATAAAGATGAGGGGCATGTAGATCTTGCAGGAATCTCACATGGCCATATGCTCAATACAAGCATATCATGGAAACAAGCTGTGTTGCAAGTGGAAACCAAATCCAGTGATTTTTAAATTAATTCAATTGTATACAAGGAACATTTGTTGGTAAATATGGAGTAATATTTATCCTTGTGAACATTTGTATTGATCTCTTTGTTGTGTGTGTTTACGGACAGGTTTTCTCATGATATTATTGAGTTTTGAGTTTTTTTTAAAATACGAATCAGTGTGGCAGTATTGGTTGTAGATACAAGTACCACATTTACTTACAGCGATTACAATTTCTAATAATTTTATTGTTTGAAAACAAAATTCTACATGAAATTTTATAAGTAGTAAAATGTGTTACTCTGTAAGTCATTGCTGTTATAACATTTTGATGGAAAGTAATGATTGCAGGATGTAATGCATGATAAAATATACGTAAATATGTTTTGTGATTTTTTGTGGCAATTCTCCTTCACTGCTAAGTTCGTTAAATTAAAGTAACACATGCATTAGACACTGTCCATCAGAAAATGGTTCTGTCTCAATCAGATGAAAGTACACACTTATTTAGGTTCTTTGGGTAGAACTAATCTGTTTGTGTAGCCACCAGCAGTATTTCCAGTGGAGGGTATAAAGGTAACAATGTCCCTGTCCATACTGTGAAGGTCTATAGAGTGAGTAAGGTATATCTCCACCCATTCTTAACCTGGGCACACCCTGATTACTGTGTTTTACTGGGGAAGGAGCCTCTGCTACCCATTGAAAGGAGGCCGCATTGGCCTCAGAACTGGTTTGGACACTTCGGAGAAGAGAAGAATCCTAGCCTCTTTTGGGAATCGAACCCTGTATCATCCAACCCCTAGTCTAGTCACTGTACTGACTGAGCTGTCCTGGTGTACAGACTTTGTAGGAGGTCAGCAGTGAGAAAATTGTATGAATATACTTACTAACTAGAAGCTGTGTCCTGCTCTTAAATAAACCCAAAACGTATGAATCAATATGTAGACAGGAGTTGAGCAGACCCAGGTGCAAAATTCAGGAATAGTTATGTAGTAAAGTGCCAAAAGCAGAGCCACTCTTCAGCCAACAACCACAAAATATAGCAGTATGATAAAAGCCCATGGGTTGATCCCAACCAAATGCCCTGTAGAAATACAAAACCAAAAATCTATTACTTGTGCTGGAAAACTCATTGTGCTTGACGATCACACCAAATAGGACACTAAAGCTTAGCGGAATCTTATAAAATAGTCATGAGAGCAGATGGAGGTAACACGGAACCGAGCTGCCTTATGAATTACCAAATTTGTTGTTGCTGATAGAATTCAAGATAGGAGAAATTTACAGTGTAGGCAGATTAATTGGACTGGCTGCATGAACTGAGCGGTCTAGTTAATTGTGTTTTATACATCTGTTGTTTGTTTTAATTTTCAGAACCTCAGCTTCTTTCTAACTTCCTGTGTATTATGGGCTTCTTTGTATGCATGTTAGACGAGTTTCAGTTTCTCCATCATATCTGTCGTAAGGCTGTGTCTTATGTTCCTTGCTATTCATGAGGTGCTGCCTGTTTGGTCAATGTAGCTCCTGCCACATTCACAGCGGATAATGTGAACACTTTGACTTGCATCACTCAGTTGTTTTATATTTGTTTGTTTGTGTGTGTATGTGTGTGTGTGTCATTTAATGTATGCCTCAACATCATGTTTTAATGAAGCACTAGGTTTAAAGAATTCAAGGCAAGCAGTTTCAATGCAACTAAGAATTTTTTCAATATGCAGGTACAGTGATGTATACTCTTCACCCACCTTCTTTAACTGTCATGTAATCCCTAAAAACTTGTGGAAAAATGTATTGGGCAATATGAAGTGTGTTTTAATGTTCTGTACCACTGTTGTTTGAAACACTTTTGCTGCAGTAAATATTTATTGACATGTGCGCAGAAATGCATATAGGTCTTCTTGCAAAGTGTCCGTTATTTTTGCAGAATTTATCCCTATGTAAAATGGCTCCAGTATTAAACTTCACGAACTCTGCTAAGGGTTATTGAGTTGTTTCATGTGTATGTACTGATAGGCAGTGATTTTAATATGCACCCAATGAGATATGATTGTGCCTAAAAACCATTTATGGGTTTTAGGAGGAGGTAAGAGATACTTCCCATTCTTATTTCTTTTTAGTATTAGTGGTGTGCATTAAACACAGTTAAAAATATTGACACGCGGTATTTATATAGGAATGTTTGACACTGACATTTATGTGGCTTACAGCTTTAGGTTGTAGTTCATATGATGTATAGTATTCATGAAAGTAAAGTAAAAAGTATAGAGGAACTCAAATTCAGCATTGAAATATGTCTGAGAAGGCTGATGCACATAACATTTTTTAATATGTAACTCGGCAATATTGTTTTCACAAGCTTATAGCTGATGTGAATTTTAAAGTTGCTCATGCTTTGGCATTGTTACTTGTAGAAATAGTTTATTAGATAGTGCAAATACAGACAAATTTCAAGGACTGGGCATTGTATTTGAGATTTGAATGAATAACATTGCTCTGTGGGAGAATTTTTGGAGGTTCTATCATTCTTACAATAAAACCAACTAGATGCATTAATTTCTCAAATTTATTTTTTGAATAAAACTCTACATGTTTCGGACAGTTCCTCTGTCCATCATCAGGAGTTTTTCACTGTACACCCAGCAGTGGTATATGTCATACAGGTTTGCAAACCTGTATGACACATACCATTGCTGGGTGTACAGTCAAAAACTCCTGATGATGGACAGAGGAACTGTCCGAAATATGTAGGGTTTTATTCCCAAATATAAATTTGAGAAATTAGTGCATCTAGTTGATTTTACTACAAGAGTTTATCACGATGCATGGTCATTCGAATGTTAAAATGTGCACTGATTTCTCAAACTTATTTTTAGGAATAAAATCCTACATATTTCAGACAGTTCCCCTGTCCATCATCAGGAGTTTTTCACTTTACACACAGCAATGACATATGCCATTGCTGTGTGTACAGTGAAAAACTCCTGATAATGGACAGAGGAACTCTCTGAAACATGTAACAAACACAGCAGTGGTATATGTCATACAGGTCTGCAAATCTGTGTGACATATACCATTGCTGTGTGTACAGTGAAAAACTGATGATGGAGAGAGGAACTCTCCAAAACATGTAACAAACACAGCAGTGGTATATGTCATACAGGTCTGCAAACCCGTATGACATATATGCAAACCTGTATGACATATACCATTGCTGTCTGTACAGTGAAAAGCTCCTGATGATGGACAGAGGAACTCTCTGAAACATGTAGAGGTTTATTTCAGAAATAAATTTGAGAAATTAGTGCATCTAGTTGGTCTTATTATAAGAATTTATCACGATGCACGGTCACATGAACGCCAAATTCTATAATTTTTTACATTTAATTCACATATCTCAGTACCCTTCATCATGAGCCTGTTGTTCAGCGTATATTTTAGTTGGTTAAATGGGATTGAGAAAACGGACACACTGAGAATTTATTTTAAAGCCACGTAGAAGTAAATATGCCATGTTAAATAAGTCAGCTAAAGTACAGTATGAATTTTACTGTCTGCATGTATAGCCTTGAGCAGTATCGACACAAGCTGGAAGATCTTGATACAAAATATAGAATATTCACATGTACATAATCATGATATTAGTGTTCTGAATGGTGAAAGAATATACTCATTGTAGAGGTTTGTTATGTTAATAATTTGTTGCCTGTCTGCCGCCCATCCTGGCAACAGCATCTGTTGTTACTTAGTTTGTGAGTTATGCTATGATAATTCACATATTTTTATTGTAACTACATTTAATTGCATTGGCAAAGCAAGATAGAATACACCAAGCCCTTGTTTTTTTTGCCTTTATGCCCCTTGATAATTTACACTTCTTAATTTGCGCTCATTTTCTGTTTTAATGCCTTTTGGCTGGCTGTGTTCTATTACGCTGACCCCTTATTTGTGATGGGAATATCTTTTTTGATTTTTACCTTCTTGATTTATGCTCACTTTTTCAGGAATGCAACTAAGGCATAAAACAAGGGCTGGGTGTCTAATTAGTCCAGCTGTTTTATGAATTATAAAGGTGCAGTCCAGAAGTCACAATCTCTGTTTTATGTGATGTATTAAATTAGTATTTTGTATAGTTAAATTTACAAACACCAACGTAAATAACGGTGAATATATATATATATATATATATAGGTATTTTTTATTTTTATTACTCTTTTGTTTACACCAAAGTAAAGCAATGCAACGACACTGCTGTGCTTATGTAATACGGAAGACAGTATGTATATTACGGTACTTGACAGATACTGACTTTGAATTGCTTGCATTTTCAAATAACACCAGTACTCAAAAATGTCTTGCAGAAGGAAAATGACAGAAATGAAGTAAAAATCAGTTATGTAATAAATGAGTGAATTAATGATGTATAGTTGATGATGGCTGCATAATAGGAGTGCCTTTATTCTTTATATGTAATTCAACCATATGGATAACCAAACATTACCACTACAGAGAAAGCTGACATGCCTTGCAGTATTAAAGTATATGTTGATTATTTAACTAGAAGCTGTCATGTACTAATGGAAAATGTACATCTTTGATTGTGAGATTTGGAAGTTTCAAATGAGCATTTTGTTTCTGTGTAAAATCAAAATGTATTTTACTCACAGAACTTGTGTATTTTGACAGTATCTTTGAAATTAGATATAAGGCATAGGAGATAAATCCAGCAGTGATGTTACACTGTTAAGTGTGGTTGGATTATTTTGACTTTAACAAGTCATTTTTTATTTCACATTTAGAAACTCATTGACATCTGTCAAGACAAGCAAGGGGAACTTAAAGAATTCATCATACAGGTCATGACAAGACCATCTGTGCACACTTAATTTAGCTGAAATGATGCTTATACTGTAATAATTTGTGGTTTGATGTACATCCGTTTTCTTGCAGTTTGTAGAAAATTGTCCATGCCTTAAGTAGTGTTGCTGGTGTAATATCTGAATTAAATGCACAGTCTGGTATGAATATTTTGTTAAACAGTAAACAAGGAAAAGTTGTCCCTGCTCACACCATGAAGGCATAGAGAGGGAGTAGAGGTATTGTTCCACTCATTCTTAACCTGGATGCTAGGTGGAGTTGAGTGCTTCACAACATACCCTGGCCACACTAACCCCAGTTAAGAATGGCGGTACCCGTTGAATAGGAGGCTGGGTGGGCCCCTGAGCCAGTGTGATATTTAGGAGAAGAGATAATCTTTTGCCTGTATCAGGATTTGAACTATAATTTATCCAGCCTATAGCATACCTGCTGTACCAACTGACTACACTCTCCAAACTCCTTATAGTAGATGTCATAAAATTTGTATATTAAAGGAACTCACACTGTGTGTGTGTATGTGCATGCCACTGATTCACAAAATTGCAGAGGACAGCACTTCTGCTTTATAATCACATAGCCTCTGGTTTAAATCATGTCTAGTGGACTGCACACCCTGTTGAAGTTTGACTTGGTCTCTCCAGGCAGATGTTGGGATAAAACCTTACGAGAGGTCACTACCACCCACCAATATCCTTTGCAGCTTGTAATAACATTCTTTATTCAATTGTGCAACTTGTACACTAAATGAAGGCACAAAAATTCACGATATGGCTGTTCATGGGACTTACATATAAACTCTCCTTGTGTCACTCTGTACAGTACAGTCCGTGGTACACCCAGCCTTCTATCCAGGATCTCTGTAATGGGAGTTGAAGTGCCTGGAATGTGGATCTGATCACTTGGCTCCAGTTTTGTGGTACTGAGGTTAAGAACATGAAGATGAAGTTGCTGTATCCCTTATGGTGTACTGCCTGGATGCAGTGATAACTTCTACCACATACTTGTGATAATATGCAGCTTCTAGTTTGAGAACAAATGCATTTTCTGTATGTGACCCAGTTGCTTGAATGAAGATATAATTTGACTTTTGGGGTTTAGCTGTTCTGGGATACTGCATTCAGCATATGTTGCAGTCAGAGTCAACTAACGGAACAACCAACCAAACAGCTAAGGTTGGACACTGTCCATTTGGCCATACCTGTGTACTGAATGCATTGCTGGGATTGTGCTGACAGTGGCAAATTGCGTACCTTGATATGATCATATTAAGAAGTTGTGCTGTAAGAGGCAGTATGTCTTTTTTTGGGGGAGAAGTGGTAAGTTGAATGGCTTTCTGAGGTGTAAGTGCATAGAAAGAGATTATGGTCCAGTATACAGGTCTCACAGCGGTAGTAAGGGTGGGGTGTTGAGCATGGTGCTATCAAGTGGGAATAGTAGTGTGGCCTGATACATTGCAATAATAAGAGTGGGCATGGATTGATGGTGCTGTTCAGTGGGAAGGGTTGCTGATGTTAAGAGGGAAAGGAGTTTAAACCAGACTTTACTCAGTTTGTATCCGTCCTCACACTTCAAATTGAGGGGCTATTTGATAATTTCAGTGCTTTCCCTATACCTGACAGTCATTTGTTATAGTGCCAACACTGCTGGATGTTTGTTATATAAATGATGTCACCATGGAATTTGAATTTTACAATTATGAAAGTACATTAAGCAAACTAACAGAAGTAGGTTCTAGTGTGTGTGTGCTGTATGAAGAACAATGACTTCATGGTTCAAAAATTGTTGTTTTACTGATCTGGCAAGTACAGCAATAAGTGAAACTGGGTACGTTGGTGACACGACAAGCAGTGTCTGCACAGAGTGGAACTTACGAATGACAGATGTCACAAAAAAAGTTGTATGTGTAATTTATAGTGTTTTGACTCATTAAATGTAGCATTGTTCATTGTTCTATTATTGTTTTGTATGTATAGCAGGTGTTTATTCATGTATAAGTTGTTAACATCTTGATATGAAGTATCTTGTGGTTATGTTTGGAATAACCAAGGTTTGACTGTAACATGCTAATTACTGAATTTGATAGACTGCAAGACACACCAGATTCTATGACACTCCCACACTTTACAGGGAAAATAGTAGAAAAAAACACTGCTGTGACTGTGAACTATGAGAGACATGCAAAGACTTTACATGGACAGTGTGTATTTTGTGTTCTCGAAAGTACAATGCTTTCACATCATGTATGTGCAAGGTAATGTGAACAGTAGCTTATGTGTCATGTATACGAGGCATCTGAACATGAAAATAACTGGTTCTTACATGTGGTGCCACGGACTTAAAACATTAAATTCTGATCAGTGAGGTTACATTACGCATTGTGTATTTTTATTGGGAGAAGTCTACCCTGTCTGTAGATGAAGCCTTGGAAAGTGTGGCTTTAAAGGTGAGATGATAGCTTTAAAACTGCATATATGATATTTTAATTTTGAATTTAGATAATGTTTTAATGTTATTATTTGTTCTGTGTAATCGTTTACTTTCTATGTCTATGCATTTGTGAGGAGTAAATGTAATATTGAATTCCTGAATGTTCGGAATGAAACATCTTATTATTAAATGTTGTATGCTTTCTAGTTAAGGTATTTTTACCATATGCAGCGATGTTAATGAATGCAACCTCCCGTTTAATAGGAGTCTCCTGTATAAATACAGTATTCAGAAGGGATAATATAGATGTGAAAATAATATTAAAGTAACAAACCTAAAGGCACATGGATTTTTAGTGCTATGTACCAGTGTTGCTTACTGGAATATCTTCAGAACACATAAATAAATACAGTATGCAATAACAAACAGTGAGGGAATAGCATAAAGTTGGATTTAAGATACATTATTTAAATTGAACCCTGATTTAGAACTCAAAACAGACTGGAATCTTTGTTTCTAAAAATAGAGCACTGTGTACAATAGAAGAGAACTGCGCTCTTCTGGGTTATTATGCAGCGAGTAGTGGTAATTTTGTACCAGAATTCCAAGATGGCCTATTGGAAGCCTGAAATCACACTATGTACATTGCGCATGTGTATGTATGTACATACATGGGTGCATATAACACAACTATTCTGGTAAAAATTGAAATTGAACTACACTTTGAATACAATAATACTCATTTATTTTCATATTACTAATTTGTATAACTTCTATAAAACATATAAGCAACAATCCAAGTTTATTTCATATAACTTAAAGCCTTAGCACAAAATCAGTCATTATAAGTCAGCTTTTGGACCGATATTGAGAGGAATGGCTTGCAGCTCTGTCCTCATACAAAGAAATTCACCAGACACACACATGATGGTTAGACACACCAAGTTCAGCAGCCACCACGAGAAGGCGCTTGGAAAGTGACCATTATAATACCAACACACAATCAAATGGATGAGATGAGCTGTAGATGAGAAGTCCAAGCATTGCTTTGTTCGCTGGACAATAAACCATAGCCCAAGAGCTCTGTAACATGAACAAAAAATGTCTTACGTATCACAAAGTTAGAAATACTGCTTTAATTTTAAGAATAACTTGTAGGGAAAACAAGTGCCTGTAAGACATGAAACAAGTGAGGAAAGGTGGATTATTGTCTCATGAGCTTAGTGATGATTTGTGTCATGATATAATTACTACAGTTGCTTTTGTTTTCTGGTTTACATAATTACACTATGACAGCTGCATAATATGTATATTGTTGAAATGCAGGATGACTGTGAATGATGAATGGAAAGTAATTACAGTGACAGAAGTCATTATGATGTCTTTAAAGGTACTTTCACCCCTCCTACCATCTTTTGCCTCCGTAACATGACTACACCAAATGTTACTATAGTTAGGATATGAAGCTAGGACCATCTAAATGCAGGGGTCAACAAATACTTGCTCATTCACCACTTAGACAAAAATTCTAAATTGCCGGACATTTCTCCACGAGAATCGCTGTACCTCCACAGCAGCCAACCTAATATCACATAACATACAAAATGCATACAGTCTGGTTTTGTCTTTGACATCTGTGGAGAAACAGAAGAGAGTGGAAATTAATATTAAAGAAATAAATTCAAAGGTTTCTTCACTTATGAGCCTTAAC
>Ga0123354_10001432_pt1 | contig 28982 bp, 29 predicted proteins | sample TergutLab28metaG_2_FD_97872 | JGI IMG/M metagenome (GOLD analysis project Ga0123354, IMG submission 97872) | Labiotermes labralis P4 segment gut microbial communities from Petit-Saut dam, French Guiana - Lab288 P4 | ecosystem: Host-associated > Arthropoda: Insects > Digestive system > Gut ... | reverse complement strand
TTGTTGACGGTTGGAATGTTGAAGGGTGGGGCGTCCCGCACGACCACGGCCGTGTATCTGGCGCTGGCTTTACATGCCCGGGCGGGGGAGTCTGTGCTGCTGGTGGACGCTGATCCGGCTAATGGCACGGCGTATGAGTGGGTTGAGGACGCTGGTAGTGATTGGCCGGCCCGGGTGGGCATGGAGGCGATACCGGTGCCGGCGCTGGCCAGGCGTATCCCGAAGGCCCTTGAGGCGGGCGGGTACGCGCATCTGGTGATCGATACGGGTAACTCGCCCGAGGCGATCCGTAACGGCTTGGAGGCCAGTGACCACCTGGTTGTGCCGATGGCCCCGTCGAAAGCGGAGCTGCAACGGTTCATGCCGACTTTGGAGACGGCCGCCCAGGTCGCCGCCCGTAAACACATCGAGGTGTCGATCCTTTTAACCCGGGTGATCCACGGCACCCGGTCCAGGGCCGGCACGAAACAGGCCCTGGCGGCCATGGGCGGCCAGATCGGGCTCCATGTGCTAGATACCGAGATCCCCCAGTGGGACCGGTTCAGGAACGCGGTCGGCACCGTGCCGGCAGACCTATTCCCCTACAACCAGGCCCTGGAAGAGCTTTTCCTCATCGATGCGGCCGCCAAAGAAAGGAACTAACCATGACAACCACCAAACCAGCCAAACCCGTCGAGGCCAGCTCCTGGGTCGCAGCTCTCACCCGCCAGGCCACCGCCCCGACCACCATCCCAGCGGCCGACACCGACGCCGGCACCAAAGACACCCCGCCGGGCGCCAAACCCGCCCGCACACCGCGTAGCACCACCAAGCCTGTAACAGCCCCCAAAACCCTTGTAGCGGCCCCCAAGACCACAACCCGGGCAACCACACCCAAACCAGCCCCCAAACCAGCCCAGAAGGCCCCTACAGCCCGCCAGACACCCCCCACAACCCCCCCGGCGGAGACGCCCGCGCCGGCCCTCAACCTCAAAATCAGGCCACCCGCCAAACGAGCCGTCGGCTACAACCTCCCCGAAGACGTCATCCAACTCATCGACCTAGCCGTCGCCACCGCCGCCGCCAAAGGCCAACGCCTACGCGAAGGCGAAGCCGTCACCCTAGCCATCCGCAAAACCTACGGAAAACTCACCCGAAACTAGGCCGCGTTCTGCTCTAGGGGATCATGTCGGGTGATCTCTGCGGCTCTGCCGCGAAGACAAGCTGATGGTCAGTGTTTCGGGCGATACGTTGAAGAGTTTGGAGGGTTGGAGTTCTGGCCCCGCGCTCGATGGCTGACAAGTAGGGCTGAGCAATCCCGGTACGCCGGGCTAACTCTGACTGGCTGATGCCGCACTCGGTTCGCATCAGAAGCGCCAGTTCGGCTACACCGACAGCCAAGTCGATTCCATCCCTGGTGACGATACGGACCTCCATGATGGCTCCTAGCTACAAATGATGATAGATATAGATGATTCTAATGGAAGATAGCTTGTGAGCGTGATAGGTGCTCAAAGGTGGAACTGTGGAACATGAATGCTATAACAGCTAGCCAGATGGCCAAAATGGCGTGTTCCACCAAAGGCCGCTGTTCCACCTTTTTTGGTGGAACACACGTGAAAGCGTTAAGCAGAGGTCTGGGCAGGTGCGGAGCGGCCCAATAAGCGTTTCCCTTAGTGAACCTATAACGGCCTGTACGACCGTTATAGGTTCACTAGGGGAAACAGGTTTGAGGACGGCCCGTAGTTCACTCGGGGTTGGCCGGATGGTTGAGCGCGGCTTTGGCGGAGGCGAGGAGTTCGGCCTCGGTAGTGCCATGCAGGCTGTTTTCGACTTCGAGGAGTAGTTCGATAGCGACCCTGATCAGCGTGTTGTTGGTGATGCGCTCAAGGGTGATGGTCGGGTCGTCGAGGCGGGCTTTGCGGTTCTTCGAGATGAGGTGCTGGCACAGGTTGGTCAGCTTTGACCACTGCCGCTCAGTGACTCTTCCGCTGATAGTTCTAAACTCGGTCCAGCGGGGTACCCGGCCTCGCTTTTGGGATTGGATCTCTGTCATCGCACACTTCCTATTGGTTGCCAAGGTTACCAGCCAGTGAAACAGCCAGTGAAATACTGTGCTACTACGGTACTACGTTAGTTCTTACCAGTTCCGTTCATGGACGGTTTCGGCTGATAGTGGACATATGTGCCGATCTGGTCAGCGAGGATCTGACGGGTGATCGGGGTGCCCGGCCTCGCTTTTGGGATTGGATCTCTGGTGTTGGTCCATAATCTGAGTGGTGGCCCAGTGGATCAGGCCCATCACCTCGGTTCGGGCTCGCTCAGCCCTTCTGGAAGACCAGTTATAAGGGACACGATTTTAGCTGCACCATCAATGGCACCGCGGCGGGTGCGGGCCTGGCCAGTGGCTTTGGCCGGGCCACCACCAGGCCTTGACGGGGCCAGATCAAGTGCCGGCAAATGAAAGTGCCACCAATCCCCGTGACGGCTAATGACTGCTACATACTCCATACTGTCCTCCAGGGGCCACCTAACAGGTTTCCCCCCTCCTCACGTGGTTTTGACGCCAAGATAAGAAGAGGCCTGGTGGAAGTGTAGCAGTGGCTCATATGGAGTGTGATAGTGTTATATTTAGCGGGGAGGAAAGCCGTCCCTCTTATGCTTACAGCAACGCTGTACGGCTTATCCTACCAAGCGTGTCAAATCGGCGGCAAAATATCAGTGAAATGGAGGCAATGATGGCTAGTAGGACCAGCGGGCAAACACCAACCCAAACCTCAGCCCAGAGTGGGAAGACAGGAGGAGGGGGGGAGTATGGCCTACTGGTGGCCCTGGTGGTCCTGGTGGTGTTCTGGCCCCGGATATCGAGGTGGGGCCAAGGCAAGCTGGCGAACTCTAGCGCGGCTCACGCGGTACACCAGCTCACACCAATAATCTTGGTCCTGTTGGTCGTGGTGGCGGCACTGGTCGTCTACAACTTGGTTATCAGTCGGTCACGCCAAAGAAAAAGGGACATAATTGCGGCGGTACTGGTGGACTTTCTGCCGAGAACCTGGGACCCGCTACATGGTGTGACGGTAGCTTGGAAGTCGTTCCGTTCCGACCCTCAGCGTGTCACAGTTACCTACCCGCCCGAAGTGCCAGACCGGGACCCGAAGTGGAAATCCGACCTGGTAGACACCATCGCGTACCGGTCTGGCATGGAGGCCTGGAAGGTAGCTTGGGACCCGGCGAAACTGCGAGTGGTTGTCACAGCCAAGAAGCCCGATGTGGTGGCGCCGCCAACGGAGGAGGAGCGCAATCGGGCAGTGATCCTAACGCGGACACACATGGTGATCGGGACACTTTTCGCCTCCGACATCAAGTTGTCGATCCCATCTTGGAGCGCGGACTCAACCGACCCGCCCGGCGGATTCCCGCTAGAGATCGACATCGCCTACGAACCGACAACCAGGGACACGTCAACCCAGTGGAGACGCCGCCTTGAAGCTGTAACCGCATTGAAGGTACCGCCAGGCAACGCCCGCTGGGTTGCGCAGTACAAGGCCGCCGCTGATGAGATTGTGCTGAAACACCGGCCAGCTCTCCCAACCAAGCTAACCCACCCAGGACCATCACTTTGGCAAAACGGAGACGCCGGGATCATCCTTCCGTACGCGATGGAAGAAACCGGGAACCTGGCTGTTTGGGCGATCACCGGGGTGGCCTCCAAATCGCGGCCAACCGTCCACACGCTGATCATCGGCCCAACCGGCACCGGCAAAACCTCGGTCATGCGCGCCCTGCTGACGGCGGGAACGGGGCAGGGTGTCTATGTGTTGGCGTGCGACCCCAAGCGTATCGAGCTGACACCGTTTAGGGGCTGGCCCGGGGTGCTGGCGGTCGGGTCGACCGAGCAGGACATGGCCATGGTCATCAAAGCCACCTACGACCTGATGATGGCCAGATACTCCTTGATCGAGGCGGGCCAGGCTGACGCCGACGATATGACACCGGTGTTGCTGTTCCTTGACGAGCTGCTGATCCTCCAGGCCAGGCTCAACCGCTGGTGGAACCAAAACAAAGGACCTGAAACCGAGGAGGTGTGGGGGACGAAAACCGGGACGGCACACCCGGCTATGGGGCTGATCGCCGAACTGTTGGCGCTGGCCCGTTCAGCCAATATCCGCCTGATCGAGGGTGTCCAGCGACCCGACGCTGAACTGTTCGAGAAGGGCGCCCGGGACAATCTACGCCACCGCATCGGCCTGGGCCGGTTGTCCTCCCAAGGGGCGGAGATGCTGTGGGGTGACTCCTTCACCGGCACAGACACACCGATGATCTCGGGCCGGGCTGTGGCCAGCCCGGACGGCAGCACCCCATTGGAGGTCCAGATGTATTGGGTGCCAGACCCGAGGGCGCGAAGCGAGGAGGACGCGGCACTGATCATGGCCTTAAGACAAGCTGCGGCCATCGCATTCCAAAACAAGCAAGCCCCCGACGGGCTGGACCTAAGCGCGGTCTCTGATGCCGCCAAGACAATCCCCGAAGGTGACATTGGGCAGGCTGAGACCACCCAGGCCGAGGTTGGCGAGGTAACCGACCACACAGAGGTACTTTCAACCCAAACCGTGGCGGCGGCCTCCCTAGTGGTGGGCGACCGGATAGTTGACGATGACGGCCTCATGTGGCAGGTCGCCGACGCCGAGGAAGCTGAGAACCCAGACGACCCAGACCAATGGGACTACATGAGTATCACGCTCACCGGCCCGGCCGGGCAGCGCTCATATGAGGCTCCAGGTGACTCAACATTTGAGCGGGTAATCGAGACATAGTGACTTGAGGTGGTTGCTCCAGGTGAGCTTGCGGCGTTGGTTCATGAGGAGTCATCAGAGCCGGGCGATGGGCAGGTGGGAGCGGAACTATATGGCCTATCAGGATGACCCAAACGACATCGAGAAAGGAATCCGGGCACGGTATGTGCCAGAACATATCACCGACGAGGCGTACGGCGCCCAAGACCAGTTCTCGCAATGCGCAACCGCAGTTGCGGCCGCCACCAAGGCAGCCCAGGCAAGAGGTATCAAAGTTGATGCCGCCGCCTACTATGTCGCCACTGAAGGCGGCAACAGTGAAGAGTGGCCAACCTTTGAGGATGACATCATCACAGCCAGTAAACTGGTCACAACCAACAGCCCGCCCGCCGGCGGGGAAGTTATTGTCGCTCCATACTTACGCGGCGCAGGTACTCAAGTAGTAGGGCATACCCGTAGCTACCCTCGCCACACCTAAACACAGAACTGCCATAGTGTAAGACTGTCATAGTGTGATAACTAAATAGTGCTAAAGTGAAGCAACTGGGCTGAAAGGATACAGGGAAAATGAATCTGAATATCGACGCAATAAAGACGTTGGCGCTGGCTATCGCCGGCTTGCTGGTAGTGGTGGCTGGCCTCCTTGCCATCGTGAAAGGCAAAGACGGCCAGATCCGTGAATCTGCTGCCGTGCTCGTCGTGATCCTGGTTGCCGCACTGATCATCGCGGTCGGGTCGCACCTGACAGAGGTTGGCAACTGGCTTTACGGCCTTCTTTTCGGGTAGGCCCAGATGATCATCCAGTGCGACGACGACTTGTATCGCGTCGACCGGGTCTTCCTGGGGCCGCCAGGTAAACCTTGGCCGTTTAGGATGGCCTACCGGGGATACGGTTTTTGGGCAGGCCTGCTGGTGGTTGGTGTGATCTTGTGGCGGCTGGCCCGCCTGCCATGGAATGTGGTGGTTTTCGTGGCGATCCTGGTTGCCGCCTGGTTTGGGGCGCAGTGGCTTGACAAGCATCTGACAGCGGACAGGCCGATCAGTGCCGAGATCTCCCGGATCTTTCAAGAACTGACGGCCCCCAGGCCAGACCTTGCCCTGGAGGCGTCCGCCACCACGGCGCATGTGGGCGTGGAACGCTGGCGGGCCGGCGCCGCCCCACCCAAGCGGTGGTGGCAACGTGCCGCCACCGCGATCACCGCCGGGCCGTCCCGGGCCGCCTCAAAAGCCCTCGGCAAGAACCGGGGCCGGATCTTTGTGAACGGAGCCTGGCAAGATGTCAACTAGCACCCTCACCAAACCCAAGCCAGTCAAAGCTAAGCCGGCGAAATCCCCTAAGCCGGCAAAGTCCAAGGTCGTAGGGGAGCCGGAGTCGGTAGTACGGCCGAAACGCGGCCGCCCCTACGCGCTGCGCTCTGTCATCGGTAACTGCACCTTGACGAACACCGCAGTTACCGCCTGGTACACCTTGGCCCAGCAGTCAGTCGCTTTCAAGCCGGATTCCCAGGTGGAGGCGATCATCGAGGACGGCGGCGCGGCCCTGGCCGACCTGGTGGGCCAACGGGTTTATGTGCGGGTGACAACCCGGCCGGTCTCGGTGGCCGATATCGCGAACCGCACCTGGGCAGACGCCACCCGGGCCGGTGCCGGCCCACTGCCGGGAGCGGTCGAGATGCTGGTCCGTGAGCAGAACCGTCTCGTCGACGCTGACCTGTCCGAAAAATATGTGTTCATGGGTGTGCGTATCGCTACCGCCCGCCGCTATCCTTCCGACCCGCGCCGGGAGATCGAATGGCTGGCCCCCCAGCTGGAGGTAACCAACCAGATACTGTCCAAACCCGGGCTGATGGGGCGCCCCTCCACCTCGGCCGAGATGGATCTGCTGCTACGCCGATCCGTTGCCATCGGGTTGCCACTGCCGCCCCCTGACACACATGTGGTCGGGGACTGGGACACTGACGATCTACCGGCATTGACAGAAGATGTGCTGGTCACCACCGAACCATGGGCCAAAACAGCGGAGGTGTCTATCTGGGACACACTAGGTAATCCGCAACGTAACCGTGTGGCGGTATTGACAATGGGCCGGGTGGGTGACATGGACATCCCCCAAGACGGCCAGGGCGGATGGATACACCGCACCGACCGTCTGCCATTCCCGATCGAGTTCATGGCCACCATCGATGTGCTGCCCGATGACCGGGTGAACGGACGGGTCAGGCACCAGATCGACACGATCGTCGATCAATATAAGCATTACACCGTCGAACACGGCAAACCGGCACCACGATCACTGGCCCGGCAAAACGAGCGGGCACTAGAAGTCGAAGACCAGCTTTCCGCCGGCCTGGGCGGGCTGGCGACCCGAACCGACGGCTGGTACCGGATGGCCATATGGGGACAAGACGAGCCAGAGATCAAAGACAAGGTCGCCGTCATCCAAAACCTGTACGGCCGCCAAATCGAATGGTGGTGGTCGTCTGGCCAATACGACCTGGTACGTGAGTTCGTGCCAGGCGAACCGTTGGCCAACAGCGCTCAACGGCGCTGCTTGACCGCCCCATCTGTCATGGCTGCCCTGCCGGCCGCCACAGCCCAGATCGGCGACGGGTACGGCGCCCTGGTGGGGGCGTCGTCTGGCACCAGCATGAAAGCGTTCCTTTGGGCGCTATGGCTCGACATGGAACGCCGCAACCGTTCCGGGCTGGCGATACTGACCGGTGGCCTGGGGTCTGGTAAATCGGTCCTAGCCGGCCTGCTGGTGTACATGACATCCATGATGGGGGCCACCTGGACGATCTTCGATCCGTCCGGCCGGCTCGGCAAACTATGTTCACTGCCCGAGCTGCGCGACTGGTCACGCCACATCAACCTGCTGTCCGGCCGTGACGGGGAACTATCGCCATACCGTGTGCTACTCGACCCCCGCTCCGAGCACTTCCGTGACACGCGCCGCTCCGATATCGAAAACCGCGCCGAGTACGAGTCAGAAATGGAAGCGGTGGCGGCCCAGCGGACCGCGCTATGCCTAGATGTGCTGACCTCACTGCTACCCAAGGTGCAACGCCAAGACGCCAAAGCCTTGTCGGTGCTGCGCTCAGCGGTCACCGCCGTGCCCGGTGCCCGGACCTCATCACCGGGCATGGTTCTAGCCGAGCTGCGAAAGATCGTCCAAGGCGAGTCCAAAACCGAACTGGCATGGACACAGGAACACCGTATCGTCGCCAACGACATCTACACCGAACTGTCAACCTTTGCCGCAACACCGAAAGGCCGGCTGGTGTTCGGCCAGGCCTCCGGCGATGATACCGGCATGGAAACCCCCGACGGGCGCCGCCGCGTCTTGACCGTCTACAGCCTCAACGGGCTGACCATGCCCACCCCGCGCCAGCTAGAAATGGGTGACGAATCATCATCTACCCGCCAATCGAAAGCCCTGTTCAACCTGGCCGCCTGGCTAACCCAGCAGTCGATCTACCTGGGCGACCCCAACGAGCGTAAAGGCCTGCTGATCGATGAGGGCCACATGCTGGCCGAGTTTGAGGAGGGTGCCGCGCTGATCGACAAAACTAGCGTGGACTCCCGCAAACACAATGTGCGGTTCCTGTTGTGCTCACAAAACGTCAACCACTTCGACATCGACCGTATCGCCCCCCTGGCGTCGGCCGTCATTGTCGGGCGCACCACCGACCCGAAATCGGCGGCCGACGCGCTGCGGCTGTGCGGCCTGGCGGAAGACCCCAGCCTGATCGCCTCGCTGGGCCGGCTTACCCAAGAGCTGGCCCGCGTCAACCCCGACGAGCAGCAATCCGTGCCCCACGAGTTTTTGTTCAGCACTAAGGATCTCGGCCAAGTCGAAAAGATCACCGTGTGGGGTGACGAACACTCCGACGTCATGGAGGCGCTTGATACCACACCTGGCGGGCAGCGGACGGAAGAAGCCAACTATGCGCGCACCTAAGCCTAAAGCTCACTCACTAGTGAGAAAACCTGGCCGCCGCTGGGTTAAACGGCTGGTGGCCGGGTTGGTTTTGGTGCCGGTTGTGCTGGTTGTGGGGGCGGCGGTGGCGTGGGCTGATGATCCGCCTGACCCGCAGCACTGTAACCCATCTAACCAGCAAGATCATGCCGGGTCGGGAATGCCTGGCTGGATTGATGACCAGCCCACCGGCGGTAACGGCACAACGCTGTATGAGCAATATGGCTGGTCGGGTATGACCTGGTCAAACTGCCAGCTGCTCTACGACCCAGGCCTACAGAACAACCCCGCCGACATTCTGCCGGATATGGTGAAAAACCCGGGTGCGTGGATCGATACCCACTTGGGCAACCTATTTCTGGGCGGGGCGACCACTGTTTCCGCTTTCATGACACAACTGAACCAGTGGACAGACAACCCGACCAACATCATGGCCCCCATCGATAACTCGCTGGCGACCGTGTCCACCACGATCACAAACTCGACATGGGCCATATGGGGGGGCCTCATCGTCATCGTCGCGGCCTGTCTCATTGTGGTGTGGGCGATGCAGGCCGACCCGCGCCGGGCCATGCGTACCGTTTTAGCGATCCTGTTTGCCGCCGGCTCGGTTGCCGCGCTGGGTGCGACATGGACTGTCGGAGGCGTATCAAAACCGGGGTCTGTCGCTCTTGGCCAAGCGTTCGACCATGTGGCCTCCGGTGTTGTCGGGTCTGTGTCAAGCGCGGCCGCCGGCGGTTCGACCCCGAATATCTCCTACGGCGCCACCTTGTATGACGAGATCCTTGTCCCGATTTGGGCGCAAGGCGCCATCGGCGTGGACTGCACCACGGACCAACTCAGGAACGGCGGTGATGCAATCAGCCAGCTTTGCTACGACATTTTCCGCGCCAACACCACCTCATACAGTGTGTGGCAATCCACTGGCGCCGATACCGATGTCAACAGCTACAAAGCTATCGCGGGGGCAATCACCGGAGTAAGCGATGGTGGGTTGGCGTACTACAACATTCCTGGTGGGGTTTCGTACTATAACCAGCTGCGCGGTGTGTCTGGTGGCCGGGCTGGGCTGGGCGCCAAGGCGTTTATCACGATCATCTTGATCGCGATTATCCGTATCCCGTGCTCAATCCTGCTTCTGATGGGGTTGTTGGTGGTCCGGTTCGTGGTGATGTTCATTCCGATCTGGGCGTTGTTCGCGATCATCGAGGCGACCAGGGAGACAGCTAAAGGGGCTGGCAAAATGGTTTTCGCGGCCGTCTACAACGCCACAATTTTCGGGGTTTTCGGCGTGGTCCACACACTCATCACCGCCGCGATCATCACCTCGCCGGGTGGGTTCACGTTTGTCAAACTGTTACTGATCATTGCGCTGACGCTGGTTGTGTGGGTGGTGTCCACACCGTTTAGGAGTGTCACCGTGCCGGCAACTGGCGACATTTTACAAAACGCGGGTGCTGGTGTCAGAAGCGCCATGTCCGCGCCGCTGAAACTAGCCGGCGGGGTGATGGCGGTCAAGGCCTATGGGAGGCTGCGGAACATCAACCGGCAAGAAACCGCCCAAACCCAGGAACTCCAGCAGGCTAGTGTTAGTGAGCCAGCCTCTGCGGGAACAGCCAGCGCCTACACACTGGGCGACACATACACCCCTGAGCCGCCCCGAATCCAAGACACCAGGCTTAAGGCCCGTAACCCGGTCAAAGAGATCCATATGCCGATCAAAGTTCGTAGCCCCTTGGACATGTCTGAGGTCGACAAGGCCACAGGCGAGGTTCACGCCCGGCTGCGTAACCCGATCCAAACCCAGAAAGCGGTATCTTTCCAGGCGCCGGTGACGTTACAGGACCAGCGGGCTCGACCAGCCATACCAGCCCCGGCGCCACCGGTGCTGACGGTGCAGCAGCGGGCCAATGATGCTGCTGACCGGTTGGCTTACCAGGAACGCGCGAGACGCCATGAGCAGGCCCAGCAATGGACCCCGCCGGAGGTTCGCTGATGGCTGATAAGAAACGCTACGAGCTGGCAGACAGGGCACGGTCGGTGCTCCGCTGGCTGGCGTGGAAACCATGGCGGATCGTCGTCGCCATTGTGGCGGTCATCGTTGTTTGGTTTGTCCTAACCCACCTTGGTGGGCGTCCGGCGCCACCTGAACCATCGGTGGCGCCCAGCACTACTCAGGCAGGGTTGCCGTCTGATTGGCAGAACTGGCCAACAACCCAAGCCAGCCCAGCCATGCCCGCACCGGTGAACCCGGGCATCTCAGCCCCGCCGGCAGTGTGGGATGCCGCGTCACGCCAGGCTGTGCTCGATACCGCCGTAGCAGCAGTCACCGCCTACACCACTGGTGACCAGGACGGGCTGGACAAGATCGTCGGCTGGGATGTGGCGATCACAGTCAACCCGGCCCCGGCCATAATCAACACCCCCGATCCCCAGTCACCAGGGGTGGCCGTGCCGTATGTCACCAGCGAAGACTCCCCACTGTCAACCATTGTGGTTGTGCCCACCTCGATTGGTGACTACAAAGTCAGCCTCAACCGGCTCGACGGGGTAAACCCTTGGCGGGTCCAAACAATCACCGAACCGGGGCAGTGACGATGATGAAGCCGGCGGTGAAGCTGTTGATCGGGCTTGGCGGATCGCTGGTACCGGTCATAGCCGGCGGCTTGGCGGTGGTTTTGATAATTGGCGGGATAGCTGCTGCATCCAACTCCGCGAACAGTGCATCCTCTTACTCGGGCGGTGCCAGTTCATGTGCGATCAACCCTTCCGCGCTTACCTTGACCACAGTTGGGCTGTATGGGCGGGGCTCCTCCCCCGGGGCTGCTGACGACCAGCTCTACAACGCGGCGATCATCGTCTCGGTAGGTGCCCAGCGCGGCCTTTCGCAGCGGGACCAGCAAACTGCCGTCATGGTCGCGATGCAGGAATCATCGCTGCGTAACCTTGACTACGGCGACGCCGATTCACTCGGCCTGTTCCAGCAGCGTCCTTCCCAGGGTTGGGGTACCGCTGATCAGGTACAAGATCCCGTTTACGCGGCCGGCGCGTTCTACGACCACCTGGTGACCGTCACAAACCGTGACTCGATGACCCTCAACGATGTCGCCCAGGCCGTTCAAGCATCGGCCACACCCAATGCCTACGGGGACCACGAGTCTGAAGCCTTGGCGGTGGTGACAGCCATCTACGGCGACACATCCACGGTTTGCACCGTCGCAACAGGGGACGGCATGACTTTGACCCAAGCGGTCGCGTTCATGAACACCTACAAAAGCGTCAACCCGGCAGACTGGGACATCAACTCGTGCGGCTGTCTCGGGGGCTGCCTAGTCAACTGTGTGTCGGTATCGATCTATTTCGTCAACCGTTACACCACCAGCCATGTGACCGGGGCGACCGGTAACGGCCGAGACGTCGCCAACAACATGATCCGCCTTTACGGATTGTCCAACGGCGGGCACGTTCCGCACCCGTATGCGATTTTCTCAAAAGCCACCGGTGTGACCATGTGCGGAGCGTCACCATGTGGCCATACTGGTGTGGTCCTTGGGATCGACCAGGTCAACAACCAGATCATCATCGGTGAAGCCGGCTGCGGTAACCCCAGCTTTACCGGCGCTCACGTCTATGCCCTTTCTGACTGGTCTACCCCGGCTATCACTTACGCCTATACCGATACCATTTTGAAAGGAGATCCCAGTGTCGGCTTTTAACCACACCCGCATCATCGTTCCTGTTACGGCTGCGCTTGCCCTGGTGTTGAGTGGCTGTGCCACCTCGATCTTGACCCGCCCTACCCCGACGTCGACTTTGTCGGCGGTACAGGTTGCCCCGCATGTCACACTGTCGGCGCCGCCCACAATCGCGGCGAAAGCTCCCGTGACGCTAGTGGTTGACTCATCTGGCCATGATGGGGAGACAGCCAAACTTTATGCTTTCCCAGTCATCTATGACGGTGCTGCGAACTGCGCCGATACCACGGTCAACCCGACCACTGTCACCATCACTGGCGGCACCCAAACAGTGACCCTTGACCCGTTCCAAACCGGCCAAGACGTGTACTGGGTGCTTACCGGTACTGGGTTCGGCAGTGATTGTGGGGCCAGTAAAACCCGCATCCTGACAGTGCCTTTCGTTGGAATCGTAGACAACATGTTCACTAAAGAAGTAGGGCGCAAGTACAACGGCATGGAAGCTGTATCCGTGACACTCAGCAGTGCTGACGTGGGGGATTACACGGTAGCTGGATGGTTCCCGCCGATGGCATCCGTTCCGGCCTTCGCAGTGGTCTGGGCTGGGCCTTTCTCGACCGCGCCAGAGGCAAACGCTTCACCTTGCCCGGTAACTCCGGTCGCTTGGAGCAACACTGTTCCACTCACCACAGACGGCACTCTCAATGCGGCAGGGGAGCAGTACTCCACCGCTGGCTTGCCGGTGCCGGTGACTGTTCCGGGGATCTACCGGGTGTTGGTGTCTGCGCCAGCTACGGACTACACGGTGGCGTCTCCGGCGGTGTGTGAGACGGCGTTTTTGGTGATCATTCAGTAGGTGAATCATGCGCGCCTGGGTTGGTCTGGTCATTGCGGCTGTGGCCATTGTGGCCACTGGTTGTGCAGGTTACCCGCCCACCCAGGAGCCTTCTACGGCCGTTTCTACGACCGCCGGCGCCACACTGGCTACACTGGCTACGGTGCCGGTTAAGGGCCGCGCGGCGATGACTGGCTACAGCAGCCAGGAAGCTTTTTGGGGCATGTGGGCCACACCAGATGGTGTGGACACCAACTGTGATACCCGTAACTATGTTCTGGACCGGGATCTAACCAGTGTCACGAAAAAGGCCGGCTCGAACTGCCTCATCCAAACCGGCACCTTGACAGACCCGTACACCGGGCAGGTGATCGACTTTGTGCGGGCCGGCGGCGCCGGCCATGACGGTGGCGTCCAAATCGACCATGTGGTCGCCCGGGGCAACGCCTGGGCCACGGGGGGGTTCGCCTGGACACCGGCGCAGCGTAACGCTTTCGCCAACGATCCCCTCGACTTGTTGGCGGTGTCCTCGACAGCCAACCAGCAAAAGGGCGATGGTGACGCGGCCACCTGGCTGCCGGCCAACAAAAGTTTCCGCTGCCAGTACGTGACGATCCAAGTCCAAGTCAAAGCCACGTACGGGCTGTGGATGACCCAAGCCGAACATGACGCGATCGAACACATCCTGGAGGGCTGCTAAACCCTTACACTTGAGGTTGTGAGGATAACCCCGGTAAGGGACAACAGCCATGTGTGAAGACTTGGCGCATGGCGGGCGCCGCTGCCTCGACTTCAATCGCCTGGGCGCCTACACCGCCGAGCAACTAGGCCCAGCGCCCCGTGATGACGCACCGGCTGTTGCCTGGGCGGGCTCTACAGACATGGAGTCACTGTGGGAGGAATCTCGCCGGCCCGACTTCACAGAGTTCACCCATAAGGCACTAGGAGCTGCCGTCGCGCGGACACTGGCCGATAAGCGGGTGGAGCCAGCGATCACATCTGCCATGATGGCGGCCGTCGAACCCGAGGGAAACACTGCCGAGCTTGAAGGCCTGGCCGCCCGCGTGAAGTCTCCAGGGTCGATGGCTAGGAAAATCAAAGACAAGTCAATGTACACGGGGCGGTCTGAGGCCGATGTTGCGGCGTCACTCAAGGACACCATCCGTTACACGGTTCGGGCGAGGGACCGAAACGATTTGGTGGAGACAGCAAGACGGGTGGCGGATCGTTTGGTGGCCCAGGGCTACGAGTTTGAGGAAGTGGAGTCGTTCTATGCCGAGGATGCCCCATACAAGGGGCTACACGCCACCGTGAGGGATCGTAAGAGCGGTACGAGGGTGGAAGTCCAGTTCCACTCGGAAGAGTCCTTAGAGGTCAAGGAGGGGCCGCTGGGCAGTGGCGGGATGCGGCATGGCGGCAACCATGAAGACTATGAGTTTTACCGGTCGGCGGAGAACGTGCGTAAGCATCCTTGGGAATGCTCCCGGGCTTACGACAGATGTGTGGAGCGGAGTCGCCGTCTGCAAGAACCTGCCGGGCTGGATGAACTTAAAACGTTGGGCGGATGTCCTGTCCAGCAGGTTGGTGTGACGCCTGTTGATGAGCTTGTGTGGTATGTGCCGGAGTGAACAAGGTGTATAGTTAATGGTGTGAGGTAAATGGGCTAAGTGTGAGGATAAGGAAAGATGTGGACACGATTCCTGGCTGTCAGTGATCTGGGCCGCGTCGTATCGGTGATCGCGCTCATACAGGGGCGCGGCCCATTCCGGTGGGTACCGAACTTTGGTGAGTGGGTATGGGATATGACCGCCGCCCGTGACCTGAACCGCCTGCATCCGGTCAACACTTTCACCAAGATCACGGCCGAGGAGGCCGAGCACCTGGTGGAGACACTGCCACGGCTTGACCGGCGCACGTTCGGCTGGGTGCTTGACGAGTTGGATCGGGAACCGGAACGGGTGAGCTGTGCCGACGTGGGGCTGGCTAGTCACGTACGCGTCCGGCGGCCGTCGGCTAGTAAGGCGTTGTTTGAGTCTGTGAGGAAAGCGCCGTTAGGGACATGGGTGAAGGCGCGAGTTTTCCCACCCGATAAAGGATCAGCGGGGCGCAAGTGGGTGTCTGAGGTGAGGCAGGGCCGTAAGCACTTCGAGTCGCTGGGACAACTGGAGGCGGTGTTGGTGCCCCAGGCAGATGGCTCTTTTGAGGCGAACATCCGCCGCTGCGTGGCGGATGTGCCGTTGCCGGAGTTGGCCCGGTCGTTGGCGTCGGCAGCGCACGGTCTCCAAAAAGACAAGGCCGGCCTCGCTTACATCGACCATCCGCGCCGGGTGGCCGAGCGACTGGCCGGACAGGGGGAGGCCCCCGAGGTGGTGGCCGCCGGATGGCTACACGATGTGCTGGAGGACACCACCGTTACCGCCGAGGACCTGGCGTCTGCCGGCATCCCCGATCATGTGGTGGCAGCCGTGGAGGCTTTGACGAAACGCGCCGGTGAATCGCTGGAGGCCTACACGGCCCGGGTTAAGGCGTCACCGATCGGGGTTGTGGTGAAGCGGGCCGATATCGCCGACAACACCGATCCGGCCCGCCTGGCGATCCTCGATGCTGCCACCAGGAATCGCCTGATAGCCAAATACTCCCGCATGGGGGCACTTCTCTAGCACCGTCTGCGCGGCTTGCGAGAAGCGCGCCCCGCTGCGTGGCACGATTAACCGCATGGCAGGAAAACCCTTGAAACCTCAGCTCAACCACCTGTTTTACGGCGATAACCTTGAGGTGCTGAAAGGCCTGGCCGACGAGTCCGTAGACCTGGTGTACCTGGACCCGCCGTTCAACTCGAACCGCTCCTACAACGTCATCTTCTCCCGTCACGAGGTCACACCGAATACCGGGCAGATTCAGGCGTTCGATGACACCTGGCATTGGAGTCCCGCCACGGAGGCGGAACACACCCGGCTGATTGCCGGCGGCAGTATGCCAGGTGAGGTGGGTGAGGCCCTGTATGCCTTCAAGATGCTTCTGGGTGAGAACGACGCCATGGCCTATCTCGTCAACATGACGCCGCGCCTGGTGGAGTTGCGGCGTGTACTGAAATCCACTGGCTCGTTCTATCTGCACTGCGATCCGACTATGAGTCACTATCTGAAAGTCCTGTTGGACACGATCTTTGGGCCGGAACATTTTCGGTCAGAAATCATATGGAAGCGCAGCAGTGCCCACAACTCGGCAAAACGGTATGGCCCCGTCCATGATGTGATTTTGTTCTACACAAAGTCAGACACATACACATGGAACAAAACTGTCCAGCCCATTGGGCAGCAGTACATTGACGGCTGGTATAACAATGTTGATCCAGATGGGCGCCAGTTTAAGCGAGCCGATTTGACGGCGCCAGGGGTTCGTGACGGGGAGTCGGGGGCAGTGTGGCGGGGTATAGATGTGACAGCAAAGGGCCGCCATTGGGCTATCCCGGGCTTTGTTGGCGACATAGTGGACGGACTCGGCACCACAGATGCCCTTAACCAGCTTGATGCCGTCGGGCGGCTTCATTGGCCAAAAAAGCTTGGTGGCATCCCGCAGGTGAAACGATTCCTCGAAGAGGCGGCAGGCGTTGCCGCGCAAGACGTGGTAACCAACATTCCGCCCCTCAACAATGTGTCAACGGAACGCCTCGGCTACCCGACACAGAAACCGTTAGCTCTGCTGGAGTTGCTACTGCGATCATCCACAAACCCTGGTGATGTTGTGCTTGACCCGTTCTGTGGTTGTGGCACAACCATCGATGCAGCCCAGAAGCTCGGGAGACGTTGGATCGGTATTGACATCACCTACATAGCCGTTGACCTCATCATGAAGCGATTGGAGCACACCTACGGCAACACCATCGCCGACACGTACGAGACTTCCGGTATACCGAGAGACATCGGAGCCGCCCAGGCGCTGTTCGACCGGTCGCCGTTCGACTTCGAGCGCTGGGCTGTGTCCCTGGTTGGCGGGCAGCCGAACAGCAAACAGGTTGGTGACCGGGGGGTCGACGGTAAGGCCCGGTTCCCAACCGACGCGCGCGGCGGCATCGGCACTGTTATTGTGTCCGTGAAGGGCGGTAAAACCGTGGCGCCGACGTTCGCGCGGGACCTGGCTGGCACTGTGGATGCCGAGAAGGCTCAGATGGGTGTTCTGGTGACGATGGCGCCTGTTACGTCTGGCGTGAAAAGCGCCATGGATCATGCCGGCACCTATACATTGCCGGTCAACGGGCAGGTGTTCCCGAAGGTTCAAGCCGTCAGCGTGGCCGAGCTGTTGGAGGGTGCCAGGCCACAGTTGCCGATGCTGCTACTGCCCTACATCCAGGCCTCGCGCGCGATTCCCCGCGACGAGTCTGAGGCGATCCCCGGCCTATAGACTGGTTTACAAGCTATGGGGACGAAAACTGGAATGTGAATGTGTGACACGGGCGGGCCGCGCTGTACCTCATCGGCATTATTGGCGCTGAACCGGGCGAAAGCCCGGCATGATGAGGCGTTCCGCCGGTTCGCGGCTGGCGAGGGCTCGGCGTCATCACTGGAGAAGGCCGCCCGCCGGCTGGAGAAGGCCCAAGCCGACTACGACATAACCAAAGGTGGCCTAGAGGATCTGCGGCAACGCCGGGACGCTTGCACCGATCTGGAGGAGCGCCGCCGGCTAGAGGAGCGGGCGGCGTGGGCTGAGGCGAAACGCGAGTCGCTGCTGGCCGCGCATCGTGCGGCGTACTCATCTGAAAGCTGGGCGACCCCAAACGTTGTCGAACAGATCTCGGCAGTGGTCAAGTCCCAAGGGGCTGACCCCAGGGAGCGGGCGCTGCTGGATGGCGTCCCGGTGAGTTCCCAAGATTTCAGCCAGGGCGTGAACGAGACTGTGCGATGGGAAATGGACACGGGTGAGGTGGGCTACTTCAAGCCGTTTAGCGGCATAGACCAGTCAACCGCTGATGTTTTCGGACAAGACGAGTCGTTTCAGCCGATCCATGAGGCGGCTGCCTGGCAGCTCGCCAAACGTCTCGGCCAGCCTTACACCGACCTGGTGCCTGCCTGTGTGCTACGCGAAGTCAAGGGAGAAATGGGAAGCTTCGCGGAAGCCCGCCCAGGTGTGAAGCAAGACGATTTCAGGCGCTCACCCCACTGGGAGGATGCCGCGTTCTATGATGATCTGATCGGCCAGCAAGACCGGCACGCTGGAAACTATCTCATGGACGGTGACCGGCTCAGCCTGATCGACCACGGGTTCACTTTCGGGAATGCCGGTGACAGCGTGAACCGGTCGGAGATCCAGCAAGCCCGCTCCGCCTTGCCGTCCCGTGACCTTACCGACTCGGAGCGGGCGCTACTTACCCGGCTTGTCGCCTCACCAAGCCTGCTCGGGATACGGCGCATGTTGTCCAAGGACCGGGCCGGCGCGCTACGGGACCGGGCGGAGAGGATGCTGCTACTAGGGCATGTGACAAGCAGCACAGAGCTGCCCTACTAAAAATACAAGGCTAGCGTGTATACTTTGGCCTGGAAAGGAGGAACCATGATCCGGGTCGAACTGATGAGTCCACACGAAAAGTTCAGTGACGGCTACTATGTCGCGGCGACACTGACGCTGTGCGATGACGGCCATCTGGAGGTGGACGATCCTGAGCACATTGTGTACTCGGCGCACCCGCACATTGAAGGCCTTCTTGAGACATCGATGCTCGTCAAAGATGAGACCGGGGCCGTGAAGCGTCTTACTTATGCCGATGACCCGGCCTACTGGCTGCGCAACTTGAGACGGATGCTACGTACGGGCTATTTGATACCGGTGACTGTGGTGGACACGGGGCAGGGTGAACTGACCCGTGACCAGGTGTGTCAACTGCTGGGGATTCGCCCCGACACTTGGAGTGGCTATGTTTCACGGGGCCAAGCGCCACAGCCTATTCGACATGTCGGGAGTACTCCGGTGTGGTCAAGTGATCAGGTGGAGCGTTGGCAGGGATCTCGCCAAGGCCGGGGAAAACGACGCACAACTTTACAAGCCGCAGGGACGGAACATGTCTGAGATCAATCAACGCCGTCGGCTTGGTCAATGAGCTTGAGGATGTTGCGGAGCCTTCTGGCGATCGTCCGGTTCAACTCGCCAGGTTGAAGGTTGGCCGTCTCAATAACAGTGAAACCTCCGCGCCGGCTGATGTCGTGAAGTGCATCGATGATGGCATCACGGTTCGCCGCATAGACGGGCCGCTGACCACGGGTTGGGAAGTATGGGTCAATGGTTGAGATGACCGCCCCATCCTTGACCATTCCGCGTAGTTGTGCTCGAACTGCTGCCGAATCAAGCCCCAGCGCGTCAGAGATAGCCCGAGTCCCAGCCCCTTCTGGGTGGTCAAGGAGATAGGAGAGGATGGCCCATCGGGCAGGGGTTATCCCGAGGACGGTGGCTGAATTGATGTCCTCGTAGCGCTCGGGGTTGGTGGCTCGTCGCACGTTTCAAGTTTCGCGAAGAGGTGATCGTATTCAAAAAGAAGTACGTCAACACCACTTAATTGACGTTGATGGCTGTTCAAGTGTTAGGCTGAGTCTGGTATAAGAGTGTGAATGTTCGGCGTGTCGTCGCCAATTGCGGGCGGCTGGCCGGAAGACTGGTAGCACCGTTGAAAGGAGCGCCGTGGCTAAGACCCTGGTGGTACCTCGTATGAGGAAGCGCCCGCAGATAGGGCGGAGTACCAAGCTGACGATGATGATCGACCCGGACCTGAAGCTAGCTGTGCAAATGGCGGCGCGCGCCGAGGGTGTGACGATGGCGTCTTTCATAGAAGCGACGATGCGCTCGACATTGACAACTAGTGTGTCCCGCTCGTCAAAAATAGAGAGAGAACTTATTGATGCGTAAGCTTCCCCAGAAACCACCAGAGGCCCCACCGGGTGGTGGAGCCTCTGAAAGAGTTCTTAGCTTGGCTGCGATGGAACTTGTCTCCCACGAAGAACGATCACTTACTAGTAAGCGCAATCCGGAAGGATGCAATCCCGAAGGACTGTTATGTCTAGTGTAGCGCGTGGTGGCAAAACTTCCATGGAAGTCAAGTCGGTTGCACCGGCTGAGGTGATGGAGTGGCTGCGGGGGTTGTTGGAGCAGGTTGGCCGGATTGACCGGTTGGCTGGGGGGTTTAAGGCTTGTTGCCCGGCGCATGAGGATCGCACGCCGTCGTTGAGTGTGAAGCCCGGCCGGGTGCGGGTGATGTTGCATTGTTTCGCGGGGTGTAGCGAGGAAGCGGTATGCGCCGGGCTGGGCATCGCGGTCCAGGATCTGTTCTATGACCACTACCAGACCGGCGTTAAGTCCCGGCCCGTGAGGACTACTTCTAGGCCCGCCGCCTCCCAGCCAGCCCCAGAGGTTACGCCAGGAGGGCTGAGGGCGTATCAGACGCTTTTCTTCCCCGGTTTGGGTAAACCGTCGGCGGTGTATGGGTACACCGATGAGGCGGGGGGTCTGGTCTACCAGGTGGCCCGCTATCAAAGCGGCGCGGAGAAGACGTTCCGGCAGTTCACGCCTTGCCCGGCGGGCGGCTGGTGGCGTAAAGGCCCCGCCGATGAGGAGCGGGTGTTGTACCGGTTGCCGTCTCTACGGGCCGGTATCGCGGCCGGCGCCATGGTGGTGGTGGTGGAGGGCGAGAAGGACGCCGACACGGGGGCCAGCCAGGAACAAGAGCTGGGGGCGGTTTTCACCAGCGCGGCCGGCGGCGCCATGGCACATTGGCTACCCCAGTACACCGACGAGCTGCGAGATGCTCGGTTTGTGAGGATTATTGCAGATAGGGACGAGCCGGGCCGTGCCCACGCCTGGGCGGTCGCAGCCGCTTTGAAAGACGCGGGCGTGCCGTGTGAGGTTGTGGAGTCTGATCGGGCGAAAGACTGGACCGATCATGTGAATGCCGGCGGCACCCTGGCCGACTTGGTGGCCGCAACCCCCCCGGCGGAGACGCCCGCGCCGGCCCCGCCAGACAACACTGGGGGCGGTTCGGACAACACTGGGGGCGGTTCGGACGACACCGGCGGAGATGACGAGCTGTGGTGGGGTCCCCGCTACATGATCAGGGACGGTTGCCTGTGGAAGCTGACCCGGGAGAAACTGGCCGGCTGCTGGCATATCCGCCAACTGTTGCTGTTGGACCGTGAAGTACGGATGACCCGGCGTATCCGCTCGATCGTGTCTGACGCCGAATGGGACGACGACCCGCGGCTGGCCAGGATCTCGGCCTACCAGATTGAGGCTATAGACCCAGATGGCGGGGACCCCTTGGTGCTGGAGTTGGATGCCAAAGAGTACCGTGACGGCGCCTGGCTGGATGAGCTTGGCGGGGCGGATTTCCGCCGTGACCGGAGTGGCCGGGCCGAAGTTATGCGCGGTATTGAGTCCGTGTCACGTCAGGCCCCCACGGTACGGGTGCGGGCCTCGATGGGGTGGGCGATGCTCAACGGGCAGCGCGCCTACGTCCACGGCGGCGGCGCGATCACAGCCGATGGGCCGATCGACGTGCCGGTGAAGCTGCCGCCAGACATGAAAGCGTGGGTCCTGGAGCCACCTAGCAGCCCCTTTGATGTCGGTGATGATGCGGAGGCGTCACTGGGGTTGCTGGCGTCGGCGGCTGAGTGGATGCCGCCGCGTATCTGGTTTGCCCTTGGTGGAACCATTTACCGGTCGATCCTGCCGGATAACCGGGTGATCACGATGATGGTCGCCCCGCCCGGGGCGGGCAAGACGGAGTTGTCGATGGTTGCCGCGCAGCACTTCGCACCCTCGATGTCACACACCCGCCGCTGCTACGTGTCGATGGGTTCTGGTGGCACCACGGTCAAAGCGGCCCAGGTGACCCAGCATCGGGCCAAAGACGCGACGTTGCTGATCGACGATTTTCCGGCCCGGGCGGCGCGTGAGAAAGCCGAGTCCGCGCAAGAGGTGATGATTCGCGGCGTGTGGAACCGGGAAGCGCGCACGACGCTGACCCATGACCGCCAGCAGGTGCCAGGCCCTTACGCCAGGTGCTCAGTGATCTCGTCGGCCGAGTATGCGCCCAGTAACGGCAACGGGGCACGGGAACGCTGCCTGGTCGTGCCGATGCCTTGGGGTAACCGGCCCCCTGTCCAGATGATCTCCGCCGCCCAGGCCCCCGCCAACGCGAGGGCCAGGTCCCGGTTCTTGGCGTGGCTGATCCAGGCCACCGCCTCAACTGGTGAAGAAGAGCTGGAAACACTGATCAGCTCATGGGACCTGTGGTGGCAAAACCAGCTCATTGAGCGCGGCTATGCGACCCGCACCGCTGAGCATGTGGGCCGGCTGCTGGCCGGCTGGCAGTGGGCGATCCAACAGATAACCAGTCACGGGGTATGGGACCAGGCCCGGGCCGATCAAGAACTGGACCGGGTGTGGGAGGCCGCCCTCGATGCTGCCGGCGCCGACTCCGACCCCGACCGGGACGTGTCCACTGTTGCCGCGCTGATCAGGCTGATCGGCAAAGCGCTATCGTCGCGCGGCTTTGTCGCTGACGCCACAACTCAGGATCAGCCTCCCACCTCGCTGGATGCGCTGGATTGCGGATGGACATCGATCCCGACCAACAGCGGTTTGCGGTGGGTGTCCCAGGGCCGCCGGCTCGGCTGGGTACGCGCCGACCGGGTCTATCTGGACCCGGCTGCCGTGTTGTCCGCCGCCCAGTCGGTTGCCGACGATGAGGGTGTGCATCTGGGTGTCTACTCGGTTTCAGCGGCCTCGGCGATGCTGGTCGAAGCGGTTGAGGGCATGATCTGCGGAGTCGGCGGTAAACGCTCACACCGGGTGCGTATCGGTGGCCGGCTGGAGCGGGTGTGGGATCTGCCGGTGTCACTGTTTTGGCCGCCCGATGATGAGGAGGAGCCGGAAAACCGCCCGATGTCGTTGCCGCCAACACCAGGGCCACAAACCCCGGCGCCGTCGACGCCGGGCGGACCGGAGCGGGTGGCGTGTGTGGTGTGTGGCCAGCCGATGATCGTAGTTGACGATTCCGACCGTCACCCGGGCTGCGAAAACATCACCCCCCCGGAAGACACTCACTCACTAGTAAGTGAAAGCCAAGCGGTGGATCGTTGGCGGGCCGCTGAGGTGGTTTTGACGGCCGGGGCGGCGATCCTGCCAGATGGCACCCGGTTACCTGCCCCACAGGTGGAGCACCTGGGCGATCTGGCCCGCTGGGCCGGCGAGCAGCGTATTGGCGCCGGCGGCGGGAAGACCCGCCCCGAGCCGGGCCGGGTCTGGCTGGCCAGGGATTGGCTGGAAGCCCACCACCTGCCGGTGCGCGACCAGGTGACTGTGGAAGCCGGCCGGTTCACGAAAGCCGACGAAAAACTGGCCAAAGCGCTGGCCAAAGCTTGGACGTCTAGCCCGTTCATCACAGGTGCTGTTGCCGCCGGCTATGAGACGGGTAAAACCACCATGTCTGGTTGGACAAGGGTTTACCGGCGCGGCTCGAAAGATTCCGCCGTGGTCACCTCACCCGAGTGGCTTTCCCGGGACAATCCCTTATGGCAAGATGATCCGTCCCCTGAGCATCTAATCCGCCGGCTGGGGTTATGGACCCACACCACGGGTGTACCGCTGATCATCCAAGAAGGTGTCACATTCAAGTCATTGTGCCGTCTCAACGCGGCCGCGTTGCCGGATCTGCCGTGGGCGTCGATGGCCGCAGATTTCGACTGGACAAGGACACCGACCGATGAAGATCTGGCCCACGATTGGGTTCACTGCTATGACCGTCGTAAAAGCTATCTGGCGGCGTGCGCCGGCGTGGAGGCCTCTGACACGTTGGAGCACGTCACCAGGCCCAGCGTGGACCCGAAACGGCCCGGGTTCTGGCATCTGTCCAAGTGTGACTGGGACGTGTTCGGGCTACCGGACCCGCGCCTGGATTATGACGATGAGCTGTGCCAATGGGTGGCCACACCCACGCTGGCGTTGTTGGCCGAGCATTGCCAGATCCAAGTGGATGAGGCCTGGCTTTACACAGGTAAAACAAGCCGCGTCTGTGAGCACGCCTATGAGACGATTCGGACCGCCCTGGGCAAAGCCGAAACCTGGGACCAGACCGACCCGGACGTGGTGGCAGTGATCGCCGCTTTGAAGGCGTCATACCGGAAAGGCATCGGCCAAATGGCCCAAGTCAAAGACGAGGGGACACAAAAAAGGGGGCATAGGCCTGATGTCCGGGCCTCAATCATTGCCACCCACCGCGCCAACTCGATCCGGGCTATGCTGTACGCCGGTGCCAACGGTGTGTGGCCGCTGGCCATGGCGCGCGCCGACTCGATCCTATTTGCCGCCGACGATCCTGACCCGATAACGGCTTGGCCCGGGCGCCCAGACGGCATCTCGGCCCAGCTCGGCAAATACAAACCCGCCGGCACCCAAGTGATGACGGAATGGGCGCGCCTGGCTCTACGGGAGCCGGTATCGCCGTCCCGCTCGATCTGGGCCGTCACCGATCCGGCGAAAGCCGAAGAAGACCTCAGTGTCGCATGAAAGGAACACAAATGGTCGACACATATTTCGCGCAACCCATCGGGGTTCAGCGCAGCCGGGCGAAGGGTTCACGGTTGCCTGCTGGAACGGTTTGTGTGGACCGCTCAACCAAGTACGGCAACCCCTACAAGGTGTCCCGGAACCCGAATGGCGGATGGATGGTGGTTGGCCCGGTCGGTACGATCGCCTGCCTGGACGACAAGATTGGGGCGAGCCGGGTTGCCGTGGATGCCTTCACAACCATGCTTAAAACCCGGCCGGCGGGCATCATCCACTATCCAAGTGATGACCAGATCCGCGCTGAACTTAGGGGACATGGCCTTGCCTGCTGGTGCCCGGTATGGGATAAGACCACCAGGTGCCCGGAGTGCGCCGGGTTGGGCATGATTCTCGACCCGGCCCAGTTCATCTCTGGCCCGCCGTGTGTCGCCTGTGAGGGCACTGGCTTTGCCCGCTACCCCTGCCACCGTTGGCCGCTGATGGAGCTGGCTAATGCCTAGGCCGCGTAAACCAGTTGTGGAGCCGTCCAGCTCGGTTCGGTCCCGGCTGATCGGGTTGGGTGGCCAGCGTTCCGATGGGTCCCCAGATGTCAGGGGTATAGCGGCCCGGCTTGGGCGGTCGCCACGCACGGTGCAGAGGTATCTTGCCTCGGGCTGGTTACCTGATCAGGCCGAGTCCCATGTGTCGTCGCTGGAGGCTGCTGATGCCCGCCGGCCTAGGTGGATCACCTCTGACGAGGGGCCTACAGCTCGGGGCTTACTGGGTGATCGCCACTCAAAGATGCCCGCTGTTCAAGACGTGCGCGGGTCGCTACTGACGGCATACCGTCGCGGCGATGGCAGCATCGATACACGCCGGGCCGCCGACGAGCTGGGCCGCAGCCAGCGGACGGTGCAGCGGTGGGCCAAGGGCGAGTCGAGACCAAAGATCGATGCCCAAGAGCTGTTGCGGGGTAAGGTTCGCGAGTCGTTAATCACGACTAAAAGGGGGTCGCGTTTGTCTCATCGCGGTTCGTCAGTCAAACTAACTGCCATGATAACCGTGTCGGGGGATACCCGGCGTCGCACTGTCGGGAACGGCGCTGCGATCAAGTTGTCTGGAGCGGATATGGATTCGATTGCCCAGGCGTATGCGGCTGGCGGTGACAGCGCTGCGTCGAGCGCGCTTGTTAAGGTGGTTGGCAAATCTAGTTACATGCGGGGAATCGTTGGGGGAGGGGCCGCTGGTGTGGCGGTGAGTGATGTTTCAGAAGTGCAATTCACCTGAAATATCGTACTAAAATAGTCTGATAGTGTGTCAGTGAAGATTAGTGAGAAGGAGCCTTTATGAGTGACCAAACAGCAGCAGCGGAAACCGCCGGGTTGGCTGAAGAAGATAGGGCAGCCGTAGCCGACTTGGTCAATGGTTTGGGAGACTTCACGCCCGCTGACGCATCTGATTCTGATTTTGTGTCTGAGCAGTGGCAACCGCCGGCAGCGCCTCAGTGGCAACCGCCGGCCGCACCTCAGCCAGTGCCTCAACTAGCGCCCCAACCAATATCGGCGGTTGCGCCACAGGCGCCGGTAACCCAGCCGGCAGCGCCCCAACCGGTGCCTCAGCCAGCACCGGCCGCGCCACAGTTGGCGCCGGCGCCTCAACCGGTTTGGTCGCCTCCAGTGTCACAACCGGTCCAGCCCTGGCCCGGCCAGTTTCCCGGTTGGTCGCCCACAGCGCTTCCGGTTGCTTCAATGCCCGCCCCAGAGGCTGCGCATATGGGGGCTTGGCAGCCCGGGCCTGTCGGAATGGTCCCAGAGCCGCCGCGCCGGGCCATCGCCGACTTGGTATCGGCGCTCGACCATGAGCCGGCGACGCCGACTACGGGTTTGCGCAAATTGCTTCATATGGGGCTTTCCAGGACAGCGGCAGCTCAAGACGCGGATGAAAAGTTGCTCCGTACACAGTTCCCCCGCCCCGTGATGATCGTCATAGCCAACCCGAACGGCGGCTCGGGAAAATCTCCGACGGCAATCGGTTTGGGATCGGCGTTTGGTTTGGCCCGTGGGGCCGGTGTGGTTGTGTGGGACAACCATGAGGCACGGGGCACGCTGTCCGACCGGGCGTTTTCAGCTCACCGTAACAGTGTGGTGGATATGCTCGACCGGTCCGAGTCGCTACTGCGCGCCGATGCCAGGGTAGCCGACATCCAGGCTCTGCTGAACTATCAGGCCAACGGTCAGTTCTGGGTGTTGTCTGCCGCTAAAGAGGTCGGCCAGCCGATCACGCCAGAACAGTTCAAAACGATTCGCGAGATCCTGTCAAGGTTCTTCTCGATCATCATCGTTGAAACCGGCAACTCTGAGGCGGCCCCCAACTGGGCTGAAGCTGTGGTCAATGCGGACGTGCTACTCACCCCGACTAAGTGGCGCAAAGACAACGTCGTAACGGCCGGGAGGATGATTGAAACGTTGACTTCGCAAGGCCGGGACATCGTGAATCGGATGATCGTTGTCGGCACTAACGGGCCGGGCGAGCTGATGCCAACCATCCAGTCTTCGGTAGCCAACTGGTTCGCGCCAGCACCGATTATCGAGATCCCGACCGACAAGCATCTTTCTGAAGGCGCAGAGATCGACTGGAACCTGCTTCAACCGACCACCCGCCGCGCTTACCAGTCATTAGGCGCTGCCGCCGCGCGCATGATAGTGGCCTACCTCAGCGGGCGATGAGATGCGTGAACTCATCGGCATCCTGTTCGTCCTCATAGTCGGCGGTGTCGCCGTGGCGCTGCGGATGGGCTGGCGGCCATGGGACCAACTGGGGGCACGCCGCCAGCTTCGCAGGACCACCAGGTGGCTTGAAAAGAACTACCCGTCCAGTGGCGGCACATGGGACGGCCCCCAGTGGATTGAGGCCCAAGAAGCAGTCGGCGGCAAGTTTCTCCTTTACCCAAACAACCTTAAAGGGGACTCAAATCTGGCGGACGGCGAGGGCTGATGTGCAGGAAGGGCGGTCCTCGATGCGCCGGGCACATGCGGGCCAGGCTGGCCGCCGCTTTGGCCCACCAGGCGCAGGTGGAGGAGAAGATCGCGGCCGGCCTGATCCCGGGATACAAGCAAGCCACTGCCCGGGAATCAGCCCAAAAGCGGGTCGACCGCAGCCAGGAGCTGCTAGACCAAACGGCTGGCGGGCAGGCGGATCTTCGCAGCCAAATAGCGCAATGCAAAGACAAAGAAAAACGGGCCGAACTGTTACGTCGGCTCGACGCCGGCGAGGAGGCCTACCAGGCGCAGCTCGCCGAACACCGAATGGAAGGAGACAAAGATGATGAGCGAGGAGTTGGAGGTCAAGCTCCAGGAAGTCTTGGCGGCGCGATCGGTGCCGGGCCAGGTGACCGATCTGGATGCGGGAACACTGTCGGATCAGGACCGGGAGGCCCAACTTCGGGCTCACCTGGTGTTCGCGGCGGATCTGGCGGACGCGGAGAACCGCCTCAAAATTACGGACAAGGGGCTGCTGATGGAGATCGCCGCCGGGTTTTAAGTGTTGGCGGTGCGAAGGTTGCAGCGGTTGCCCAACCCGTCCCTGCTGCATACGAGCAGCTACGGCTCACAGGGAAGGCGACACCGACACTTTATGAGCTTGAGTCAGATACATCGGCCCAGGCTTTCCATGACGCCATCAGCGCTCACCGGGCCTTAAACCCACACGGTGGCTCTGTTGATGTCCACGGCGTGGACGAGTACCGGCACATGCGGTTGTTCGCTACCGATGACGGCCAGGCGGGCTACGCCATCCATGGTGGTGACGAGCTGGTCAGCGTGTTTTCGGCCGCCGGATCGGGTCGCGGCCGGGCAATAGGTATGTCGGCGGTTGCTGCGGGGTGCCGCCGGGCTGACTGTTTTGCCCAACCGGGCTTTGAGGGCGACCAGGAGGGGTTTTTGCCCCGTATGTACCGTGATGCTGGTTTCAAGGAAGTTGCCCGCGTCCGAATTAACCCTGACTATGACCATCCTGCCGATGCGATGTGGGTGTCGATTCTGGCCGTCGTAGATGACCCGCCCCCGGTTCGGTGGTTCGGCCCTAACGACTACGAGACGGCGTGTGTCTACCGTGACGGGTTGCTACCAAAGCGGGAGTCGCCGGCAGGGGGCAGTCGGCCATGATGGGTCGGACTC
>Ga0123354_10001429_pt1 | contig 28994 bp, 16 predicted proteins | sample TergutLab28metaG_2_FD_97872 | JGI IMG/M metagenome (GOLD analysis project Ga0123354, IMG submission 97872) | Labiotermes labralis P4 segment gut microbial communities from Petit-Saut dam, French Guiana - Lab288 P4 | ecosystem: Host-associated > Arthropoda: Insects > Digestive system > Gut ... | reverse complement strand
TGCATTCGACGCTGGCTTACGTCAGCCCGATGCAGTACGAACGCGATTGGCGGCTCAATCAGCCAGGCAAGGCCAGTTCGTGAGTTCAGTTATGGGGTACGGATTTCAGGGGCAAGGTCAGACCTGTTCAACAAGCGAGAGGGGCTGATGCAGGAGTGGGCCAATTATTTGGCTGGGCGCAAAATGGCATGAACCTTGGCTGGCGCGGCGTAATGTGGCGTGGCATCACATGCGGTGATTCACAAATCATCAGAATTTCGACCTTTGATGGAAATCAAGTCATGACTGATCGTTGGTTGTCGGCTGAAGGGATCGCCAAACGCCTCGGCGCGAGCAAGGACGCCGTGCATGCATGGATCAACGAGCAAAGACAGGAGAACTGACGTGAAAAAAAACATTGCTTGTGTCGATCTATTTTGTGGCGCGGGCGGGCTGACGCATGGCTTCATCTTGGAGGGGGTCCCCGTCGTCGCGGGCATCGATCTCGATCCCGCCTGCCGCTTTCCTTACGAACGGAACAACGCGAAGGCCAAATTCGTCGAGCGTGACATCAGCAAGGTTACCGTCGGTGAACTCAAGGGTCTGTTCGGCGATGCCGAATTGACGATCTTGGCGGGTTGCGCACCTTGCCAGCCGTTCTCGACCTATGCTCAACGTTACGAGTCGGATGGCAAGGACGGAAAGTGGGGCCTGCTGTATCAATTCGCGCGTCTCGCCGAAGGGGCAATGCCCGACGTCATCACGATGGAGAACGTGCCGACCGTCGCCAAGCACGAGGTCTTCCACGATTTCGTCGATACGCTGAAACGGCTCGGCTACGAGGTCTGGCACGACGTCGTCGATAGTTCTCTCTATGGCGTCCCGCAGATGCGACGTCGCATGGTGTTGCTGGCATCCAAGCACGGCAAGATCAAGATGATCGAGCCGACGCGCAAGAAACCCAAGACGGTGAAGCAAGCCATCGGACGCTTGCGTCCTCTCAGCGCCGGTGAATCCGCACCCAAGGACAAGCTGCACGCCACCTCGACGCTGTCCGACACGAACCTCGAGCGAATCAAAGTTTCCAAGCCCGGCGGAACTTGGCGCGACTGGCCGAAGAACCTCGTCGCCGATTGCCACCGCGCTGACAGCGGTCGCACGTATCCGGGCGTGTACGGAAGGATGGAGTGGGACAAGCCCGCGCCGACGATGACGACCCAATGCTACGGGTTCGGCAATGGCCGCTTCGGCCACCCCGAGCAGGATCAAGCCATCTCCCTGCGCGAAGCCGCGATTTTGCAGAGCTTTCCACGCGGCTACAAATTCATCCCGAAGCGTGGTGATGTCAGCTTCAAGGTGCTCGGTCGGCTCATCGGCAACGCGGTGCCCGTCGATCTCGGTCGCGCCATCGCGCGCAGCATCGATCGGCACCTCGCATCGGTCGCACGGTGATGGACTGACGTGGACTGCCCGATGCCTAGACTCGCGCCTTCTTCATCCGATGCCAGTCACCGCATGGCGAAGGTCAGGCAGACGGGCACGGACGCCGAACTGGCGCTGCGACAGGAGATGTACCGCATCGGGCTGTGTTACCGTGTCGGCTATGAGGTGCTGAAGAAGCCGCGCCGCGTCGCGGACGTGGCGTTTCCCGGTCGCAAGATCGCTGTCTTCGTCGATGGCTGCTTCTGGCACGGCTGCCCGGAACATGCCACGTGGCCGAAGCGGAACGCGGAGTTCTGGCGGCAGAAGATCGAGGCCAATCGGCAGCGGGACGCGGATACGAATGCGAGGCTCCAAGCCATCGGCTGGACGGCGCTGCGATTCTGGTCACACGAATCACCCGCCAAAGCCGCCGAGACGGTCGCCCGTGCGGTTGCCAAGGCCGACACGAAACCCCGTGTTTCGTCACCTCGCCCGAGCGAGAGGAATCGATAAGGAAGATGGCCTCCACATGGGCACCCTGAACGAACGGCAAACTCAGGCATATCGTGCTCGTCCTGAACCGGGGCAACTCGTCGAAGTGCGCCGTCGTCAGTGGGTGGTGGCCGACGTCGATGCCGCTGGACTGGAAACCACAGCGCCCCAACACTGCGTGATGCTCTCGTCCATTGACGAGGACGGTCTCGGCGAGGAACTGGAAGTCGTTTGGGAGATCGAGCCGGGTGCTCAGGTCATCGAGCGCGCGGGCCTGCCCTCGGTCACGGGGCAGGACGATTCGGGCACGCTCGACGCCTTCCTTGATGCGGTGCGCTGGGGCGCAGTCACCAATGCTGACCGGGGATTCCTCCAAGCGCCGTTCCGCAGCGGCGTCAGCATTGAGGATTTCCAACTCGACCCGCTGGTGCGCGCCATCGACATGGCGCGCGTCAACCTGCTCATCGCTGACGACGTCGGCCTCGGCAAGACCATCGAAGCCGGTCTGGTCATTCAGGAACTGCTGCTGCGGCACCGCGCGCGAACCGTCCTGATCGTTTGCCCCGCGTCGCTTCAGGAGAAGTGGCGCGTCGAGATGCTGGAGAAGTTCGGCCTCGACTTCCGCGTGGTGGACACCGACTACATCAAGCAACTGCGGCGCGAACGTGGCATCCACGCCAATCCGTGGACGTCGCATCTGCGCCTCATCACGTCGATGGATTGGGCCAAGGGCGGTGAGGGCCTGCGCGCCATGCGCGACGTGATCCCGCCGCACGTCGGTCATCCACGCAAGTTCGATCTGCTGGTCGTGGACGAAGCGCACAACGTCGCGCCCGCCGCGGGCGTGCACTACGCGCTGGAGAGCCAGCGCACGCGCTTCGTCCGGGCCATCGGCCCGCATTTCCAGCATCGCCTGTTCCTGACCGCGACGCCACACAACGGCTACACCGAGTCATTCACTTCACTGCTGGAACTGCTCGACGACCAGCGTTTCGCACGCAACATCCTCCCCGACGAAAAGCGTCTGAGTCAGGTGATGATCCGTCGCCTGAAAAGCGATCTGGTCGATGCCGATGGCAATCCCCTGTATGCCCGGCGTACCTTGCAGGCGCTCGAAGTCCTCTACACGGCGGCAGAACGCGAGATTCATCGCAAGCTGGACGATTACTGCGCCAGCCGCGAAAAGGACGCCGCCGCCTTGGAAAATACCGGGGCGGGCAACGGCTTCGGCACGGCCTTCGTCAACCGCCTCCTCAAGAAGCGTCTGCTCTCGTCGCCAGCGGCGTTCGCGTCCACGCTCGAAAAGCACGTCGCATCACTGTCAGAAGCGCGGCCCGCGAAACCGGACGCGATGGCCGAGCGCATCCTGCACAAGGCCATCTTGAAAGCAGACGAGGACTACGCCAACGATCAGGATGTCGAGAATGCCCAGGAGGAAGCCATTGAGGAAGCGACGCGACGCGCGTCGCCGTTGACGCCGGAACAGCGGGCCACACTCGACGAATTGAGGACGTGGGCACAACGCGCCCGGAATCAGGCCGACACCAAGGCCCAAGCTATTCTCGACTGGCTTACGGCCAATCTCAAGCCGGACGGTCAGTGGAACGACCGCCGGGTAATCCTGTTCACCGAATACCGCACCACGCACCAGTGGATGCATCAAATCCTCGCCAGCCACGGCTTCGGCGGTGAACGTCTCGGCCTGCTCCACGGCGGCCTCTCCCAAGAAGAACGCGAACCCATCAAGGCTGCATTCCAAGCTGCGCCGCAGGACTCGCCTGTTCGTATCCTGCTCGCCACCGACGCGGCGTCCGAAGGCATCGATTTGCAGAATTACTGCAATCGGCTCATCCACTTGGAGATTCCCTACAACCCCAACGTGATGGAGCAGCGCAACGGGCGTATCGACCGTCACGGCCAGCGCGAAAAAGAAGTGCTGATCTGGCATCCGGTCGATGGCGGCGGCGCGAGTGGCGTATCGGTCGGCGGCCACGGCGAGGACATCCTGCGCGCCCTTCGGAAGCTGGACTCGATGCGCGCTGACATGGGCAGCGTCAACCCGGTCATCGCGCCGCAGATGTCCGGCCTCATCGAAGGCTCGCTGAAGGACTTGGACACCCGCATGGCCGAGGCGCGAATCGCCCGCGCCAAGAACTTCGTGCGCGCCGAGCGCGAATTGAAGGAGCGTGTCGCCAAGCTACACGACCGGCTATTCACGACCAAGCAGGATTTCCACCTTACGCCCGACCACGTCCTGATGGTCGTGAAGACCGGCCTCGCGCTGGCGGGCCGTCCGCCGCTGGAACCCGTCGAACTGGCGGGCGTACCTTCTGGCAGCGTCTTCCGGATGCCCGTGCTGTCCGGCTCATGGGCACGCTGTCTGGAAGGGCTGCGCCACCCGCACACCCAGAAGATACGGCCCATCACCTTCGACCACGCTGTCGCCAGTGGCCGCGATGACGTCGTCCTCGTCCATTTGAACCATCGCTTGGTGCAGATGTGCCTGCGCTTGTTGCGCGCCGAAATTTGGGCGCAGGACGACGTGAAGAAGCTGCACCGCGTCACTGTCCGCACCGTGCCGGATGCGCTCGTCGATGGCCTCGCCGTGATCGTCGTCTCACGGCTCGTCGTTACCGGCGGCAACCACCATCGGCTGCACGAGGAACTGACGGTATCGGGCGGCTACCTGCGCGACCAATCCTTCCGCCGCGAAGAAAGTGTGACCCGCGTTCAGCAGTGGCTGGACGAAGCGAAGCCAGCCACGGCCGGCGCCCCCTTGTTCGACACGCTCCGTTTCCGCTTCGACCGTCAGCGGGAAGCCATTCTGAACACAGCGAATGCCCGCTCCAAAGAGCGCCTCCGCTACCTAACCAACACGCTCCAGACCTGCAAGCAGCGGGAAATCAGCGACATCGGCACCGTGCTTGATGAACTGGAGAAAGCGATCCAGTCCGAGTTGGAGAAGGGGCAGAAACCGGAACAGCTCTCGCTCTTCACTGAGGACGAACGCTTGCAACTCCGGCGCGACATCGCTGCACTGGAAGCGCGCCTCGCACGCATCCCGGAAGAGCGCGAGATGGAAACCAGGGCCATCGAAACCCGCTACGCCAAGCTCGACGATCGCACCTTCCCGGTCGCAGTGATCTTCGCTGTCCCAGAGGGAAGTACGAGATGAGCCACGGTGTTCTCCATTCGTTCGAAGGCATGCTGCGTGTCGGTAGCGCCCAGTTACTGGGGGAACTCATTGCTTCCGTTTCATCGACTGGCATCCAGAGCACTCGCACGACCCAGATCGAAACGTGGAAGGCTCAGATAGAGCTTCTCAAGCATTGCACTCGTAATCTGATCGAATCGAACGACGCTGCTCGACACTGGCACTGGGTCTTGGAGTACGAACTACCGAGGCGGCAAAAACGCCCCGATGCGATCTTGCTCGCAAATGACTTAATCATCGTGATCGAGTTCAAGTTTGGCGGATCGTTTCATGATGCCGCTGCTCGTTGGCAAGTCGAAGACTACTGCTTGAATCTTCGCGATTTCCACGGCGGCAGCGTCGATCGCACGATCATTCCCGTGCTGTGCGCTACGACCGCATCGAACAGCATCGTTTCGGCGCCTCCCGGCAATTCACGAGTCGCGGTGACGAAACTCACCAACGCAAGTCAGTTGGCTTCCGTTCTGCTTTCGGCCTATCGGGAACTCCACGATCACCTTGCATCGCAAATAGACGCAAGGGCTTGGGTCAATGCCCCCTATCGCCCCACGTTGTCGATCATTGAAGCGGCTGAGCGCCTCTATGAGAACCACGACGTTCGAGAAATCAGCCATCGTTATGCCAGTAATCTCGACGCAACGACCGATCTTCTGGCGCAACTGATCCGAGAAGCTCGCACACAAAACCGCCGCCGCATCTGTTTCGTCACCGGTGTACCTGGTGCAGGCAAGACACTGACCGGACTCAACGTAGTCCACGACCCGTCACTTCGCGCCGAAGGTGGCCCTTCTGGCATCTTCCTCTCTGGGAATGGGCCGCTGGTCAACGTCGTCCGGGAAGCTCTCGTTCTGAGTCAAAAGCGAGCGGGAAGACGGCGCCAGGACAGTGAGCGCGAAGTTTCGACTTTCATTCAGAATGTCCATCAGTTTCTGCGCTATCACCGCGAGCACCCAGAGGCCCTACCGCATGAACACGTCGTCGTTTTCGACGAAGCTCAGCGTGCATGGGATCGGAAGCAGATGCTGCGCAAGCAGCAGGTGGATAACTCGGAAGCCGCCGAACTATTCGACGTGATGGACCGCTTGAATGGATGGGCGGTGATCGTTGCTCTAGTGGGTGGTGGGCAGGAAATTTTTCTCGGAGAGGCAGGGTTGGAGGAATGGGGCCGCGCAGTCGCCGCGCGCCCTCATTGGCAGGTCGTCGCATCTCCTGAGGTCGTATCGGGTGGAGCGAGCGTGTCGGGACATCGACTATTTGTCGAAGGCATCCCTCCTGACATCGACTTTCGACCTGAGCTTTTGCTCCATCTGAGCGTCGGTGTTCGGAGTTTTCGGGCACAGCGTTTGGCGGAGTGGGTGGATGCAGTGCTGAGCCTCGACACCGAACGCGCTCGAAGCTTGATACCCGATCAGCGAGAGTTTCCGCTTTACTTCACGCGTCATCTCGATCAAGCCAAGGCTTGGCTAACGGCTAGAACACAGAGCGATAACGGACAGCGGTGTGGTCTCGTTTCCTCATCGGAGGATCAACGACTTCGTGCTTACGGCATCGAATGTTCCAGTGCTTTTCGGATCGACTATCCGTTCGACAAGTGGTATCTAAAACCACCGCATGATGTTCGTTCCAGTCACAAACTGGAAGTGGCCGCATCGGAGTTCGAATGCCAGGGACTTGAACTCGACTGGGTCGGCTTGTGCTGGGGCGGCGACCTAACACCTTCTGAAGACGGCGATTGGCATTACCGGAAGTTCCGAGGGACTGCTTGGAATCAGGTACATAGCGACGTAGAGCGTGTCTATATAAAAAATCGCTATCGTGTCTTGCTCACCCGCGCTCGTCTCGGCATGGTAATTTGGATTCCTTCCGGCAATGCAGAAGATCCCACACTCGACCCAGCCAAGTTCGATCGTGTTCAACAATTATTGGAAGCTGCTGGGGTACCTGAGCTTTCACAGGAATCCGAAGGGGCGCTGGTATGAGCCGTAACGACGCCCATCACGACTGGCTCTCGCTCATCGAAATTTCCGGCCCCTTCCTCGCCGTTCCCGTCCTGAAGGAAGCCTTCCCGCAGGGGCTGGAAGAACTCGATGCGGCCAAACGCAAGCGACTGCGGCAAGCCTATGACGAATGGCGCGAGGCACTGGAAACCCACGATCCGCATTCCGCCGATCTGCACGCCGCATGGATTGATGAAGTCTTGTCGCATGGACTGGAACTCGACGAAAATGACCGCGGCGATGTGCTCAAACGCAAAGACTGGTGCGCCATGCACTCGACCGTTGCGCTGCCCGAACACGGCGTAAGTCTGTCCCCGGACTTCGCCGTCGTTGGCAATGGCGATGCGCCGCTGATGCTCGTCCACGCCTACGCGCCGGACGTCGATCTCGACGCCACCCGGAAACTCGACGGCTGGACCAGCACGCCGGCGGAACGCATGGTGACGCTCTGCCGCGCCACCGACTGCCGTCTCGGTCTGGTCACCAATGGCGAACGCTGGATGCTGGTCGATGCGCCGGTGGGCGCGGTCACCACCTTCGCCAGTTGGTATGCGCGCATCTGGTCGCAGGAACCCGTCACCCTGCAAGCTTTCGTCCACCTCTTGGGCATCCGGCGTTTCTTCGTGGATGAAGCGGAGCGGTTGCCCGCGCTGTTCGACCGCTCGTTGAAGTTCCAAGACGAAGTGACCGACGCCTTGGGCGAACAAGTGCGGCGCGCGGTCGAAGTGCTGATCCAGTCGCTCGACAAGGCCGACCAAGACCGCGACCGCGAACTCCTGCGTGGCGTGAAGGAAGCCGAACTCTACGAAGCCGCGCTGACGGTGATGATGCGGCTGTTCTTCCTGCTCTCCGCCGAAGAGCGTGGCCTGCTGCTTTTGGGCGACGAACGCTACGAGGCGAACTACGCCGTTTCCTCGCTGCGGATTCGGTTGCGCGCCGAGTCCGACGAGATTCTGGAGCGCCGCTGGGATGCGTGGTCGCGCCTGCTGGCCGTCTTCCGCGCCGTGTATGGCGGCATCGAGCACGAAAACCTGCGCCTGCCCGCGCTGGGCGGTTCGCTGTTCGACCCGGATCGCTTCCCCTTCCTCGAAGGTCGCGCGAAAGGTTCCGACTGGCGCACCGACGTCGCCAAACCGCTGCCCATCGACAACCGCACCGTCTTGCTGTTGCTCGAAGCCATCCAGCAATTCCAAGGGCGCACGCTGTCCTACCGGGCGCTGGACGTGGAGCAGATCGGCTACGTCTATGAAGGCCTGCTGGAGCGCACCGTCAAATGCACTGCCGAGGTCACGCTGGAACTCGACGCCACCAAGAGCGCGCAGTCGCCGTGGGTCACGCTGGCAGAACTCGAATCCGCGCGGCTGAATGGTGCCGCGCGCTTGGCCGAATTGCTCCAGCAGCGTTCCGGCAGTTCCGCTAGCCGCGTGCGCAACGATCTGGTCCGCCCCGTGGACGATGCGCTCGCCGATCGCTTGCTGACGGCCTGCCACGGCGACACCTCATTACGCGACCGCATCGAGCACTTCGGCCATCTGGTGCGCACCGACCCTTGGGGCTATCCGTTGGTGTATCCCGCCGGAGCCTTCATCGTCACTACCGGTTCCGACCGGCGCGAGACCGGCACCCACTACACGCCGAAGTCGCTCACCGAGGCCATCGTCGCCGAGACGCTCACACCCATCGCCTACGTCGGCCCCGCGCAGGGCGCACTGCGCGCGGATTGGGTGCTGAAATCGCCCACCGAACTGCTTGATCTGAAGATCTGCGATCCGGCGATGGGTTCCGGCGCGTTTCTCGTGCAAGCCTGCCGCTGGCTGGCCGACCGGTTGGTGGAATCGTGGGCACAGGCCGAGACTCGGGGCCACACGGTCGGCGCTAACGGGCGCGTGGCGGATGCCGGTGCCAACGTCGAGCCGCTCCCGCGCGACACCGAGGCACGCATCATCGTTGCCCGCCGCCTCATCGCCGAACGCTGCCTCTATGGCGTCGATCTGAATCCGCTGGCGGTCGAACTGGCCAAGCTTTCCATCTGGCTGGTGACGCTGGCCAAGGGGCGACCCTTCGGCTTCCTCGACCACAACCTGCGTTGTGGCGACAGCCTGCTCGGCATCCATCGGCTGGAACAGCTCACCCAGCTTTCGATGAATCCCTCTGTTCAAGGACAACTGCGGCTGTTCGGCCAGAACGTCGAACAGGCCGTGCGCGAGGCCATCGAACTGCGCCGACGGTTGCGCGAAATGCCCATCCGCGACATCCGTGACGTGGAAGCGATGGCGCATCTGGATGCCGATGCGCGGCACAGGCTGAAAGTATCGGAAAGCATTGCCGATGCGTTCATTGGTCTGGTCTTGGCTTCGGGTGGAAACGCTACCGCAATCGAAGGGGCAGTCATGATGCTGTCCATCCAAGCCGGACAAGCGATCGCGGGCGATCGCAATGCCCTCGATGCCATCGTGAAGCAGGCACGCGAAACCTTGAGCCTTGATCTGCCGCCCGGCAAGCCCATTCGCAATCCATTCCATTGGCCCTTGGAGTTCCCCGAAGTTTTCGCCAGAGCACCATCGGGATTCGATGCCTTGATCGGCAATCCGCCATTCCTCGGCAACCGTCTGTGGAAAGGCGCGCTGGGCGAGAAATTGCAATGGCAATGTCAGATGGTGCTTGGCGCGTCGCCGGGCAAGATCGACCTTTGCGTCGTGTTCCATCGACGGGCGGTTGATCTGCTTCGTCCCGATGGCTGCTACGGGATGCTGGCGACCAGCAACATCGCCGAAGGTAGCGCGATCGAGGTCGGCTTGGGCGTCATCGTCCAGAATGGCAGCATCCATTTCGCCAGAAAAGGGATGCCGTGGCCGGGCGCGGCGGCGGTCGTCGTCGCTATCGTCGGCTTCTACAAGGGCGAGTGGCAGGCCGACTGTGACGCTGATGGACGGAGCTGCCCGCGCATCGGGCCGAGGCTGGAACCGGAGGCTGCGGACGTCTGGGTGCCTGAGGTGCTTCCCAGTGCTCCATTCACGTTTGCAGGCGTGGACAACAGCAAGGGACTGGCCTTCGTCATCACGCCGGACAGCCCGTGGTTCGATCGACTCAAAAACGAGCCGGATAGCCTGTTGAGGCCCTACATCACCGGCGACGACATCACCAGTTCGGCGCTGAACCGAATCGAACGCTGGGCGCTCGACATCGCCGACCTGAGCCTAGACGAAGTCCGTCGGCGCTGGCCGGTGGCGCATCGTTTCATCGTCGAAGAAGCGCAGCCGACCCGCACAGTCGCGGCGCTCAAGAGCTACAAGGGACTGATCGACCGCTGGTGGCAGTTTTGGAATCACCGCGCCGACTTGATGCGCCGGATTCGGCAGCAAGAGCAGTTCATCGCCTATTCCAAAGTGACGAAGCATCCGGTCTGCATGCTTGCGGATTCCAACTGGATCTACACGAACCAAGTGCTACTCGTATCCAATGAACGCGAGGACATGCTTGCAATCTGCCTGAGTTCGTTCTTCCGCGCATGGTTGGAGAAGTTCTGCGGTGGGGGCATGGGCGTGACGCTTCGGATATCCATCAGCGAATCGACTGCCAAGTATCCGGTTCCAGAACGGAGCGTTGCATCTACTGGCGTGGAAGCGGCAACGCAGTTCAATCGTCTCGCGGTCGAATTCAGTGCGGCACATGGCTGTGGCTTGACTGACGTGATGAACGCGATCCATTCACCGAACAACTCCGATGCGACCATCGCTGAACTGCGGCGCCTGTTGTCCAGCATCGATGCCGAAGTGGCAGCCGCCTACGGCTGGAGCGACATGAACGTGACCTACGACTTTCGCGAGTTCGACGGCGGCTCCGCGAACGACAAATGGCGGTGGGCGTTGTCCGCCGATGCCACGGCGACGCTGTTGAACTGGCTCGTGGCGCTCAATCGTGAACGCTTTGAGGCAATGACAATTGCACAGGGCAACGGGCAGGCTTCGTCTCGGACCCCACGCACCAATCGCACGACCAGCGACGCTGCGACTCAACCCTTGCTCGACTTGGAGACAGAAATTGCAGCTACAACCAGCAGCGCAACGCCAACTACGGCAATCATCGGCTTTCTGAGAACGCACGACGGCTGGCACGCCAAGTCCAACATCCTCGCCACCACCGGCATCACAGACGGCCAGTGGAACACCGCCATCGCTGACCTGATCGCAAGCGGAAAAGTCGAACGCCAGGGTGAAAGGCGCGGGGCACGTTACCGTTTTGTTGAAAGGACAGAAAAATGAAAGAGTACCGGCTGAACGTCGATCCACGCATCCTGGAATTACTCGGACCGAGCCTCTACACGAACATCTATTATGTCTTAGCGGAACTAATCGCTAATGCCTATGACGCTGACGCCAAGAATGTTTACATCATTTCCAATAAAGATGACATTCGCGTCGAAGACGATGGGCATGGCATGTCCTACGAGGCAGGGGACGTTGCCAAATACCTAAACGTCGCAGGAGTGTCTCGAACCACGGAAGATGAATCGTTCACGAAATCCGGCACACGTCGCAAGATGGGACGCAAAGGCGTTGGCAAGTTAGCCGCACTATCAGTTTCAGAAAATGTTGATGTTCTTACAATTGCTGATGGAGAAAAATCAGGATTCGTATTGACTCGCCATCCTGAGAACGGCCATGAATTAAAGGCTATTCCGGACGATGAAATAATTTTCGAGCGCATCGAGGATCATGGTTCTGCCATCATCATGCGCCAGCCGCAATACCGGCTTCACAAAACTCTGGACGCCATCAAACGAAATCTTCTAAAAATTTTTCCATTGGTTGATGCAAATTTTCGGATACACGTCATACGCGGTAACGAAACTGTGACAGTCGAAGATTTCGACCGCAGCATCATGGGTGAGCTTTCTACATTGATTGCGCTGGGTGACCAGTTCAAACCGCTGTGTGACCTCGTCCCGGATGGCTTCCCGGATAGGCGTTACGATCTCGTAACGGCTCAAATGGAGAAAATCATTCCCCTATCCATGAAGGGCCGCGATGGCCAGGAGCACGAATATTCGTTGGAAATCGCGGGCTGGATAGGTACTTACAAGAGCACACGCGGAAGAAAAGCGGAGTCAACTGACTTTCCAGATAACTTCATTTCGCTTTTTGCCAATGATAAGATGGGCGAATTCAATATTCTGCCAGTCGTTGGACAAAACAAGTTGGGTGAGGTCTATGTCGTAGGCCAATTGCACGTCGATCTGTTCGAACTGACGGAGCTGCCGGATATGGCATTGAGCAACCGGCAAGGCTACAAATCGGATGATCCGCGTTATGTAGAAGTTCGAGAGTATGTGAGAAATGAGTTACTCATCGAAATACTTAAAAGACGCGAAACATATGCTGACTTGATGAATGTTGACAAGAAGAAGAAGAAAGAAAATGAACAAAAGGCCGATGAGGCCAGGCTGAAAGTGGCAGTGGATATATTTCGCAGGAATGCCAGTGAACAAGCCGCCGCCGCTTTGGCAAAACTAGGGGTCGATATCTCCCGTGAGTCAATGGAGAAGGCGATCTCGGAATCCATCAACGCTAATAGCCCTGACCTCGGTCTGAAAGCATCCGTCGATTCTCAGAAAAAGAAGATTCTGATTAGTCAAACATATTCGGATAAAGCGTTTTCTGACATCATTCATCAAATGTTGGTGTTTAACAATGTTCCCCCAGAGGACATTCTGTACACCAACTGCGATGATGAAGTGTGCCGCGTTCCGGAAGGTCGAAAAGTTTACGACTATCTTCGTGAGTTTTTCGTCGAGAGCTATTCGACCCAGAAGATTTTTGTGCTCTTCGTGACGAGTGAGAACACGAAAATCTCATGGGGCGCTATCACGGAGGTCGGTGCGTCTTGGATCACCAAGATCGACCACAAGATTTTCAACATCCGCCCCTTCCGGCCAGAGCATCCGCTCGACGACGAAGTGCAATGGCAAAGCACAAACCGCGAAAAACCGAGTGGTGACCTGTGGATGGATTCACTCAACGCAGACATCTTTCGTCAGAAAATCGAGGCGGTCTGCGATGCGCTGGGTTACAGGAAAAAAGCATGCGATAAAAATACGGCTTACCTGGGAACGCTCGTTTCCATCAGGAAAGCGTGAGGGGTCGAGTCGATGGCATCGAATAAGAAAACCACCCGCAAGAAACTCGCACCAGTGGTGCGAGAAGTTGCTGCGACGAATGACTACCCAGCTCTGTTGGCCGAGGTGAAGGCGCGTATTCAGTCCGCGCAGTACGCTGCGCTGCGCGCGGTCAACAAGGAACTGGTCGGCCTGTATTGGGACATCGGGCGGCTGATCGTTGAGCGGCAGCAGAGCGAAGGCTGGGGCAAGAGCGTAGTGGAGCAGCTTTCCACCGACCTGCGCGCCGCCTTTCCCGGCGTGGGTGGGTTCTCGGCACAGAACCTGTGGTACATGCGTCAGTTTTTTCAGAAATACAGCACCGCGCCAAAACTCCAACCACTGGTTGGAGAAATCGGCTGGGCGCACAACCTGCTCATCCTGTCGCGCTGCAAGGAGGCACAGGAGCGTGAGTTCTATCTGCGCATGGCGCGCAAATTCGGATGGTCGAAGAACGTGCTGGCGCACCAGATCGACAACCAGAGTTACGAAAAGTCCCTGCTCGGCCAGACCAATTTCGACCAGACCTTGACTCCTGCTTTGCGCGCTCAAGCCAAGCTGGCGGTGAAGGACGAGTACACCTTCGATTTCCTCGAACTGGGCGAGCAGCACAGCGAGCGCGAACTGGAGCGCGCGCTGATCGCCCGTATCGAGGACTTTCTGCGTGCGATGGGCGGCATGTTCGCCTTCATGGGCAGCCAGTACCGGCTGGAGGTGGAAGGCAAGGAATACTTCATCGACCTGTTGCTGTTCCACCGGCGCTTGCGTGCGCTGGTCGCCCTTGAATTGAAGATCGGCGAGTTCGAGCCGGAGTTCGTCGGCAAGATGCAGTTCTACCTCGCGGCGCTGGACGCACAGGTGCGACAGGAAGATGAGAACCCGTCCATCGGTATCATCCTGTGCAAGGAGAAAACCCGCACCATCGTCGAGTACGCGCTGCGCGATGCGCGCAAACCCATCGGCGTGGCGACCTACGAAATCACCAAGACGCTGCCGAAGAAGCTGAAAGACCAATTGCCGTCGCCAGAAGCGATTGCACGCTTGCTAGAAAGCATATGAAGGCGCTCATGAGCAATGCCAGCGCACGGACTGCCATCCCTATCGGAGGTGCTCCATGACTTGGAGTCCGGGACAACTCGTTCGTCACATCGATGATCCGGCCAAGATCGGCACGGTCACCGATCAGACGCGCGCGCGCGCTTCCGGCGCGCAATACCGCGTGAACTGGAATGGCCGTCTGGACTGGCACTTTGAGGAGGAGTTGGTTGCGGCCGATGCAGGCGGTAACGATCCTCTGGAACTGATCCGTGAAGGACGTTACGGACGGGTGGATGACCTGCGCCAGTTGTTGACGCACATTCATCTGGCTGGGCGACTGTCGAACGTCGTCTATGCAATGGGTCTGACACAGACCGACTTCTACCCGCATCAATATAAGCCTTTGCTGACCCTGCTGGACTCCCCCGTCAACGGTCTGTTGATCGCGGACGAAGTGGGTCTTGGCAAAACGATCGAGGCAGGATTGATCTGGACAGAACTGCGTGCCCGCTACGACATGCGCCGCCTGCTGGTGGTGTGCCCCGCCATGCTGCGGGAGAAGTGGCGATCCGAGCTTTCGTCGCGCTTCGGTCTGGATCCTCGTGCCGTAGATGCGGAAACGTTGCGGCAGGAACTGGCTTCGACCGAGCATCGGGAACGCGCATGGATCGTCAGCTACCAAGGCATCCGCGTTCCGAGTGATTGGGATGCCACCGAGAGCAACAAGCCCAAGCGGTCGGTTCGCGCTCGGCTCGCCGACCTGCTCTACCAGCACGCCGATCAGGAACCGCTGCTGGACTTGGTGATCTTCGATGAAGCACACTACATGCGCAACGAAGAAACGGGCGCGTGGCGGACGGGCAGCTTGCTGAGGGATGTCAGCACACACCAGTTGATGCTGTCGGCGACGCCGATCAATCTCGATTCGGATGACTTGTTCAATGTTTTGCGGCTGCTCGATCCGGATCATTTCGAGTATCCGGAGGACTTCAGAAACATCGTCCTTGCCAATCGTCCGGTGATCGCCGCGAGCGATGTCGTGCGTGATCCGACGAGCAATGCCGACCAGATCATGACGGCGATCCGCGAAATCGAGTCGTCACGATGGTTCGAGCGATCGGAGCGTGTCGATCGTTTGATCGAAGAAGCCGAGGCGATCGAAGACTGGACGAACGACAGGCGCATCGATATCGCAGCCAAACTTGAAAGACTCAACTTGCTTTCGCACATTGTCACCCGCACGCGCAAACGGGAGGTGCAGTCCGACCGCGTGGTGCGTTGCGTCACGGTGGTCGAGGCGGAAATGTCGCCCGTGGAGCGGGAGCTTTATCACGCGATCACCGAAGGAACGCGGGAGTATGCGCTGGCCAATGGTATCGAGCATGGCTTTTTGCTCTCCATGCCACAGCGGATGGTTGCTTCCAGTCCTGCGGCCTTGTTGCGGACTTGGCGCGAGGATGGTCTCGACGCCGACGCCCTTGCAGCGGCGATGGACGAGATCGACGAAGACGAGGAAAAGCTGGCCGAAAGGACATCTGGCCTCAAACGCTGGCTTGCTAGCAGAACGCTGTCCCAGTTCGAATTTGCCGACCTGAGCAGGAATGACTCGAAGTTCGCCAAACTTTCCAAGGCGTTCAAGCGGTTCATGGCCGAGGATCGAGACGCCAAGGCCATCGTGTTCACCACTTTTCGCGGTACAGCGCGCTATCTCGTCGAGCGGCTTTCCGCCGAGAAAGTGGAGGCGGGGTTGCTGATGGGTGGAGCAGAGTTCGACAAAGAAGCCGCGGTCTCCGCTTTCCGCGAGAACAAAAACTGCCGTGTGCTGGTCTGCACGGACGTGGCCGCCGAAGGCGTGGATTTGCAGTTCTGCCGTCTCGTCGTCAACTACGACTTGCCATGGAATCCGATGCGCATCGAACAGCGGATCGGACGTATCGACCGCATCGGGCAGCAGTCCAAGCGCATCTTGGTGTGGAACTGCGTCCACAAGGACACGATCGACGCGCTCATTCTTGCGAGGTTGGCAAAGCGCATCGGTGTGTTTGAGAGCACTCTGGGAGAGACGGAGGAAATTCTCGGTCAAGTCAGAAAGCTCGAAAACATTTTATTGTCGAAAAATCTGACTGCGGACGAAGAAGCGCGCTTGATCGAGGAGGTAGCTTTTGCGATCGAGAACGCCAAGCAAAAGCAGGAAGAACTGGAGCGAGAGGCGATCCAGTTGGTAGCACATGGCCAGCAATTGCTGGCACAGATCGAAGCGGCGCGCGGCGATGGAAAGATCGTCACCCGTCACGATCTGATCCGTTACGTCGATGGATGCCTCAGGAATATTCCCGGTTGCCGGATCAATGCAACACATGATGATGCCGACACATTCGACATCGGTTTGAGTCCGGCCTTCGCGGCAGAGTTGGATGAGTTCGTGAGGCGGGAGAATTTGGTCAGGAAGACGGGGCTTGACTCCGGACAGACGAGGCGTTGTCGCTTCACCGACAAGATCACCGATAAGCCGAAACCCGGCGAGGAAATCGTCCATCGCTTTCATCCAATCATCCGTTTCCTTTCGCGCAAGGTCGAAGGGGGAGAAGATCCTTTTCCGCTCTATGCCGCCCGAGTCTTCATCAAGGACATCGAGGCGGGTCGATATGCGCTGATGGCCCGATTGGCGAGCTTTTCCGGCGTAAAGGAGGAGGAGCATCTTTTGGTGACTGCCGTGCCACTCGATCGTGAGCCGTTGCTCGACGATCGGCTGGCGGAAGCCTTGCTCGACTCGGTCAGGAAATCGGGTAACGACTGGCCGACGGTGGCGGTCGATGTCACGCCCGATGCCGGAGTAGTCGCCGCAGAGCGATGTGAGGAAATGCTCCGAGATCGGTACAAGGCGATTAAGGACGAAAAATGGCGCGAGAACCGAGACCGCGCTGACGTGCTTTCGCAGCTATTGGACGACCACATTCGCAAGAAGCGTGATGGGTTCGAGAAGAGGATCGATAACCACGAATCCTATGTATCGCTGTATGGAAGCAGCCCGGATGGCAAGCGGCGCAAGGGCTTGGCGAATGCGGAACGCAAGAAGATGGAGGATTTTCTGGCTCGGATGGAAACCCGTCGAGCGACGCTGGTGCGCAAAAGTCAGGCCTTTTCGGCTGAGACGCGCGATATCTGCGTCTTGCTCGTGGACGTAGTGCGGGCAGGAGGTCGTCCATGAGTATCTGGAAAGATTTACTGCGAGATATCAAAAGCGCATTCCGTGGTTTGGGACGTGACAAGGGGCGAGAGGATGACTCGCCCAAGGCCAACGTCGAACCACCGCCACTCCGATCGGCTATCGGTCATTTGGCTCCGAAGGAGCCGCCGGCCCAGAGTCTCATTCAGGAATCCACCACTTCGAAAGCGGTTGATCCGATAGCCGACAAACCATCGGTACGGGCGAGCGTGCTGTCAACATCACTATTCAAGCCTCGCATTGATGGCGAATGTGTTCTGAATATGCCGGAGTGGAGTGATGCCGGCAGATCGTTGCAACATCCAGAGCATGGCGTCGGAAGATCGACACCCATGCCTGTCAGAATAGGGTTGGATTTTGGAACCGCTTTTACGAAAGTGGTGGTTCGAGTAGGTGTCGATCTGGTGCCCGTCGAATGGTCTGCTGTCACGGGAGACGATTCGGAGACGGGGCGTTATGTGATTCCTGGTCTCGTCGTTCGTGCGCCGGATGGCGAGTTTTGCTGGCGGCGTTTCACCAAGGCTGATATTCGAGGAAATCTCAAACTCCCGGTCATCGAGATGGCCGGATCGGATGAGTGTCCAATAGCCGCCGTAGCATATCTGGCGTTAGTTATCCGCTACGCGAGAGCATTCTTGTACCAGGACGCGGAAATTGGACGAAGGCTCGTGGGGCGTTCACTGAGATGGGAGTTGAATATCGGTTGCCCTACAGAGCCGCACGAAAACCCCAAGATCGTCGATGTATTTCGGCGCATCGCTCGAACCGCCTGGTCGTTGGCGGCGAAAGATCGGCTCAAAGAGCAGGATGTCGCGGCAGCATGGAAATTGGACAATTGTGAAACTGGCCTTGAAGCAGATCCAGGTGTCCTGCCGGAGTTCGTCGCTCAAATCGCCGGGTATCTGGGGTCTCCGCAAGTGAAGAAGGGGTTGCATGCTCTGATCGACATCGGTGCAGCCACCCTCGACGTAGCAACGTTCAATGTCGTTCTGCGAAACGATCGCGCATCTCCGCCACGCATTCCGATTTTCTTTTCTTCGGTTCGTCCGCTTGGGACTCACTATTTGCGTCACAACCGCTACTCCAGACTCGGTCTTGATCTTTCGTGGAACGATGCAGCACCCGTCGAATCGTCCAATGACTTCGGGCAACGAAATGGCAAATCTCTTGCTGAGGTCGTTGCGGTCGATAAGGAGTTCGTAGGACAAATCGTCGATTGCATCATCAGGGTCATCAATCAAACTCGCATCAACACACGAGGAGACCCGCGCAGTGAAGCTTGGCGAGAGGGCTTGCCGATATTCGTCACTGGCGGAGGGGCAAATTGCGTCTTGTATCGCCAAGCCATCGAACAGGCCGAAGGCAAATTGAAGTCGCTAATCAGTAGATCACCAAACTTCCGATTTATCGAATTGAATCCAACCTCGGGAAATGCACCACGAATCGAGATAAGCGACAGGCTGACCGTGGCGCTCGGGCTGACAGAGGATGCCGAAAATATCGCTCGTGTCGTCCCACATAGGGACATCGAGCCGATCACATATGGCACGCCGGAACGTGTCGATCACACGGATCTGTATGGAGACCGATGATGAAGAATGACTCAAATACGGGCACGGCCAGCGTTCCCAACGCATGGATCGCCGTCGATCACGGTCTCTGCACCGATGGCAGGCTCGCGCCCTACACCCTCGTCTTGAAGGACGACCGCTCCCTGTATCCGGCCATCGCCGAAGACGATTGGGTACTCGTGCTCAATCCTACCGGGGAAATCGTGCGTGCCGGGCGCGTGCTGCGGCTTCGCTCCGACCTCGAAACCACCACGCTCTTCTTCGATCGACTGTCCGTTGCCGACGCTCCCATGCCGGTCGCCAGCGTTTCGTTGGCTCCGCCGTCGTCGGGCAACGCCAGGCGCATTCAGTGGGACGAGTTCGTCGCGGCGTTGTCCACGGCGCTGCATCAGACCGTCGGCAGTGTTCCGCCGGTCGAGGATCGGGCCTACATCCGCGAACTGCTGCAACTGGCCGTGGTGGACGATTTGCTCGGTCCGGCAGGTGGCCCGCACGAACGCATCGTGGACATGAGCGTGCGCGACCGCTATCTGGTCGGCAAGCTGGCGCCGCGTGAAACGGCAGAGCGAGGCCAAGAATTTCCCGTCGATCCTGCCGAGGCGGAAGACGATGCCGACGATTTGATCGTCAAAACGCAACCGGAAAAAGCAGGCGCCCCCGTTCCAAAGGGTTCTCCGGACAGCGAGCCGCCTGACGAAATCGACGCCGCCAGCAATCAATCGCTGGTGCCCAGCAGCTTCGGCATGACCTTCTGTGTCGATGGCGATGCCGAGCGCATCGAGGTCGAGGCGCGTTGGGGCAGCTATGAACGCGTACCGAATTCGGAACACGATCATGCGCGCCCCAATGGGCAGAAGGCGAAGGTCTGGCAGCGCATTCCCTGCGGCGGGAAGCTGGTGCTGTCGCTCGCCGAGGGTGTGATTCCCCATCAGGCACCGGACGCGAACCGTCCAGCAGTGCGGATTCAAGGCTCCATTCGCCCCAAGAACGCCAACGGCGACCGTTTGGTGACGCTGTTCCTGATCGATGCGCAGGAAGAACCCGACACCAACCGCGACACGGCGTGGCTGTTCCAGCCGGAACTGATCGTGCGCGCGGAAGCGGAGGTGTCCAAGCGCGCCATCTTCTGCCGCCGCCCCGTGCTGGACGCCGATGGGAACGACCCGGAGCGCGAATCGCTGGAGATGATCTACCGCAACCGCGTGGAGTTCGCGGTCGGGCACGGTGTCGCCATCCACGCCGAGACGGCGGACGACGTGACACTGGCGACCGAAGTGCGCACCACCGTGATGCCGCAGTACGAAGTGCAGGTCACGGAGACGCCGGGCCTCGACCCCGCCGACCGCCCAGCGATGAAGGAGATGGTGGCGAGCGGTCTGCTCGACATGCAGCGGCTCGCCACGTTGGGCGTGGACGAGTTGATTGCCGCTCTGAACGTGCTGACGAAGGACTACGCGGCATGGATCGCCGAGCAACGCGGGCGCATCGGCAAGGATGTGATCGGATATGACACGTCGGCGGCACAAGCGTTGGAGCGGTGTCAGGAAATCCAATCGCGCTTGCAGCAGGGCATCGACACGCTGAAGAAAGACGGCAAAGCGCTGGCTGCTTTCCGTTTCGCCAACAAAGCGATGGCTATCCAGCGCGTGCGCAGTCTGTATGCGCTGGAAGTGCGGCGCGGGCGGGACGTGACGGTCGATCAGTTCGACTTGCCGAAGAACCGGAGCTGGCGTCCGTTCCAGTTGGCGTTCCTGCTGCTGTCGATCCCGTCACTGGCCGATCCCACGCACCCGGATCGCGTGCAGCCGATGGAAGCCCATGCCGATCTGCTGTGGTTCCCCACCGGCGGCGGCAAGACGGAAGCGTATCTGGGCGTGGCGGCGTTTACGATGGCGATCCGCCGCCAGCAAGGCAAGCTGGGCGGCTACGACGGTTCACGCGGCCTGGCCGTGATCATGCGCTACACGTTGCGCCTGCTGACCTTGCAGCAATTCCAGCGCGCCACCGCATTGATCTGCTCAATGGAAAAACTTCGGCGAGATGCTCTCGTTCAAGGCGATGAGTCGCTCGGCAAGGAGCCTTTCACCATCGGCCTGTGGGTCGGCAACAAGGTGACGCCGGGGACGACCGAGGACAGCCATCGCGCCATCAATGATTTGCGTGATCCTGGCAAGTACAACGCGGGACGCGCCTCACCTCTTCAACTTACCAGTTGTCCTTGGTGTGGCTCCGCGATCGACCCCGGAAAAGACGTCGTCGTCGACAAGAATCGCGGTAGGACGATCGTGTACTGCGGCGACAAGAAAAGCAGTTGCACGTTCTCTCGTGGCAGGTCGAGCAGTTCGCCGCATCCCGGCATCCCGGTGCTGACGGTGGACGAGGAGATCTACCACCGCCCGCCGACGATGATGATCGCCACCGTGGACAAGTTCGCCATGATGGCTTGGCGCGGTCAGGTGCGCACGCTGTTCGGTCGCGTGAATCAGGAATGCGAGCGTCACGGACTGCTGTGGCGCGAGGCGGACTGCTGCACCGGCAATCACACCGCCGGGAAAGGCTTGCCTGCGGTCAAGGTCAAGAACGTCGCGCCGATCCGTCCGCCCGACCTGATCATCCAAGACGAGTTCCACCTCATCAGCGGGCCGCTGGGCACGATGGTCGGCCTGTACGAATCCGCCGTCGATGAACTGTCCGGCTGGACGCTCGACGGCAAGACGGTCAAACCGAAGATCGTCGCGTCCACGGCGACGGTGCGCAAGGCCAAGGAACAGGTGAACAACGTGTTCATGAGGCGCGTGTCGGTATTCCCGCCACATGGCTTGGACGTGGAGGACAACTACTTCTCGGTGCAGCGTCCGATCGAGAAGCGGCCCGGACGGCGCTATCTGGGCGTGTGCTCGCCCGGCAGCTCGCGGCCCGCGATGTTGATCCGCGTCTATACCGCCTTCCTCACCGCTGCCCAATCCCTGCTCGACCGCTTCGGTGAACCCGCCGACCCATACATGACGATGGTCGGCTACTTCAATTCCCTGCGCGAGTTGGGCGGGATGCGGCGCTTGGCCGAGGACGACGTGCAGACACGCTCCTACCGCGTGCAGATGAGCATGGTCGAGCGGCCCGCGCTCGCGCAACGCAGCGTCAACAACATCCGTGAGCTGACCTCGCGCGTCTCCAGTCAAGACATTCCGAAGTACCTCGACGATCTGGGGGTCAAGTTCAATGCCGCGCTCGATGCGGCCACCGGCAAGTTCGTGACGAAGTGGAACGAGGGTGACACCCGCGCCATCGACGTAGTGTTGGCGACCAACATGCTGTCGGTCGGTGTGGACGTGAATCGCTTGGGCCTGATGGCCGTCAACGGCCAGCCCAAGGGCACGGCGGAATACATCCAAGCCACCAGCCGCGTGGGCCGTTCCTTCCCCGGCTTGGTCTGCACGGTGCTCACATGGGCGCGTCCGCGCGATCTTTCGCACTACGAGACCTTCGAGCATTACCACGCGACCTTCTACAAACATGTGGAGGCGCAGTCGGTGACGCCCTTCTCGCCGCGCGCGATGGATCGCGGCCTGACCGGCGCGCTGCTCTCCCTGATGCGTCTGGAGAACGACGCCTTCAGCCCGAACGTGGGCGCGGGCGAGCTGGACAAGTCCGACAAGCCCGAGATCACCGACGCCATCGACGTGCTGGTGCGGCGGGCTTGGAACGTCAGCGAGACGACCGCCATCAAGAATCTGGCCGAGCGTGAACTGAAGGAGCGCGCGGACGAGTGGGCGAAGGAAGTGAGCGTGCCCGGTCGCACGCTGGCCTACGAAAAGCGTGGCGCGCAGGCGGCGACGACGGTCGGGCTGGTCAAGTCGCCGGGCATCCATGCATGGGACAACTGGACGGTGCCGATGTCGATGCGCGAAGTGGAGCCGGGCGTGCGCCTGATCATGAACACAGAGCACATCTCGGACGACCACGGGTGGAAGCCACGTCCGGCGCCGAAGGACGAGGACTGACCATGACCACCAATAAAACACCCGTCGGGGAAGTCCGCCCCAGTCAACTGCTCTGGACATACGGGCCGGGCGCGCTGATCGACCTGCCGAGCCTCTCGGTGGTGACGCTGGGCATCGACCAGTGGGAGAAAGATCGCTGCCAGCCCATCATTGAGCCACGCCTGCTCGCCGCCGTTCGCAAGGTGCTCGGGGCGCAGGTCCAGAACCTGCGCATGCCACCGTTCCAGAAAAGCGAACTCGTCGATCCGTGGTCGGCGGAGGCGAACATCGGTGTTCCCGTTCGCCCGTTTCCGCGCTGGATGCGCTGCGTGAAGTGCGGCCTGCTGTCACCCTTCGACGCGGGGCTGTTCGAGATCAAGGAGAACCGCTTCCGCCCGGAGCGAACCCGCTTCGTCCACAAGGGCTGCCGTGGCTCCAAGGGAGACCAGCCAGCGAAGGACGCCGATGCCGTTCCCGCGCGTTTTCTCTTGGCCTGCCGCGACGGCCACCTCGACGACTTCCCGTGGCACTACTTCGTTCACGGCGGCAACAGCTCGTGCAAGGGTACGCTGCGCTTCTTCGAGAGCGGGGCTTCGTTGCAGACCGAGAACCTGTGGGTGAAGTGCGATGCCTGTGGTGCGTCGCGCAGCATGGCCCACGCCTTCGGCAAGGCCGGGAAGGAAAACCTGCCGAGTTGCCGGGGCAGGCATCCCCATCTCGACCACTTCGACGAAGAGTGCGACGAGGAAGCGCGGGCCGTTCTGCTGGGTTCGACGAACAGTTGGTTCCCGATCACGCTGTCGGCCCTCGCCATCCCGCAGGCCAAAGACCCGCTCGGCCAACTGGTTCAGGATGGCTGGGAATTCTTCGACGATTTGGATTCCGAGGCGGCCGTCGCCGTGGCGGTGAAAACGCTGAAGAAGACAGGAGCCCTGCCGGGCATCGACAAGTACCCGGCGTCGGACATCTGGTCGACCATCGAGGCCCATCGCAACGGCGGCGGTCAGGAGACGGTCGGCGAAGCCGACATCAAAGGGCCGGAGTGGGAAGTGCTGACGGCGGCCAATCCGCCTGCCGACTACCCGCACTTCATGAGCAAGAAGGTGGGCACACCCACGGGCTTCGAGAACTGGATCGCCAGAGTGCTGTTGCTGGAGCGGCTGCGCGAGGTCAATGCCTTGTTGGGCTTCACCCGTGTGGAAGCGCCCGAGGAATCAAGCGACCCGAACGAGCGCCCTCAGATGGCGGGCCTCGCACGCCACAAGCCGGACTGGGTGCCTGCGAATCAGGTGCATGGCGAAGGCATCTTCATCCAGTTCGACGAAGCGGCACTGCAAGCGTGGGAGGCGCGGGCTGGCGTCAAGCGTGTGGACGGGATGCTCAGGGCCGGTCATGCTGGATGGCGCAATTCGCGTCACCTCGATCCGAACGAGGGCTACCCCGGCATCCGCTACGCCATGCTTCACACGCTCTCGCACCTGCTCATCCGCGAACTGGCGCTGGAGTGCGGCTACAACGCGGCGAGCATCCGCGAACGCATCTATGCGGACGTGTCGGGAGCGAATCCCCAAGCAGGCATCCTCATCTATACGGCGGCAGCCGATTCCGATGGGACGCTGGGTGGTCTCGTCGATCTCGGCAAGCCGGAAAACCTCGGTCGGCTGCTGCGGCAGGCGCTGAACCGCTCGAAGATCTGTTCGTCCGATCCGCTGTGTTCGGAACACGATCCGGGCAAAGACCGTTCGTTGCACGCGGCAGCCTGCCATGCGTGCAGTTTGGTTGCCGAGACCTCGTGCGAACGCGGCAACCGATACCTCGACAGATCGTTGCTGGTGCACACCCTCGACCGAGGGGATGCCGCGTTTTTCGCAGGCATGTGAAATAACCATGAAAGACCCCGTACGCTTTCTCGAAGAGGCTATTGAGAACGAGAGGCTCGTTCTACGAGGCTACGACAGTCCTTCGGAAGCGTTGACCCTTGAGACGCTTCGCGCACTGGATTTCGCTTTTTGTCGAGAGCTGATTCCAGAGCTTGGGGATTTGGATGAATCCGGCCACCAGATGGAAAACATCCGTAAATACTCGATCAATGCTGCCCTGAAGAAAGTCCTGCCGTTAGAACTGAACGCGGACGTTCCAAAGCTCTTCGTCTCAAACACGAGGACTGCGGAACAAACCGATGAGTTTTTGTTTCGAATAGGCTGTCTTACGATGGCCGAAAAGCAACTAACTCTCTTGCGCTCAGGGGCTCTGAAGGGTGAGATAGACATGCGAAAATTAGGACAAATGACGCTGCTCGTCCTATCGATACGCGATCAGACGATCTACCGTGAGCATATCGGGTTTCAAGGGCTAAATTGGCTCAGAGATATGATGATCGCAGAGGATCGTCCCAAAGAGGCCGCATTGGAGCGGCGCCATCTAGAAATACTACCACGGTTGACCGACTACCTTCGTAGCAACCGCAGCAACCCATCACCCGAAAATGTGCCTTTCGATGACGTTGATAACTACTTTAAAAAATGGGCGGTTCTTTATCTGCGAAGAATGTCTTTCCAGGATATGCTGGCAAACGACGACCGCTTTGGAGGTCGGTCTTATTTGGAATATGTAGCTGTACTTGAAGCTCTTTCCGCTTTGTCACAACAAAGGCTCTGCTACGCGAGTCTTTGGAATGCCGATGATCCGAGCACAGGAATCAGAAATCTCATGACTGGCGGAGCGCTTCATGAAGAGCTGGTAGAAGGGGTGGCCACTTTTCTCGATGCGTCTCGAAAAGAAATATCGGAATTGCTCGATCACCTGACATTGAGCCCTTCAAACGCCAAGTATCATTTGAATCGTGGGACACCGACGCTCGCTCCAGTGATAAGGACGAGCCAGCATTTTGTAGCGCTACCGATGTACGGTTTGGAGCTCAACCCATTTGTATTTCTCTGGACAGAGTTGCGCAGATGATACGGAAAGGATTGGTTTTATGCTGCCAACCAGCGAGAATCCAGATGGATCAAGGAACTGCGATCGGAATTCTCTGCGCCACGATGGCATTGCCTTGATGGCGTCAAACTGAAACGAGATGGTAAGATAATTACTGACATTGATTTCGTCGCATACGACAACCGCAGCAGTAGCGTCATTCTCTTTCAGCTCAAATGGCAGCAACCATTCGTGAATGACGATAAAGTGCGTCGGAATAATGCAAGCAACCTGATTGATAACAGTAACAAATGGATCGCGGATGTGATGGGCTGGGTGGAGGCTGTCGGTATCAACAGCGTGAAAGAGCGCCTTTCGATAAGAACCGATGCCGATCTCGCTATTCACCTCATCGTCCTGGGGCGTTATCACGCCCATTTCACTTCCACACGGGACCATGATCCTCGAGCTGTTTGGTGTGACTGGGGTAACTTTCTGCGTCAACGCACTCAGCAACCCAATGAGTCAGCAAGCGAGTTTGTGGAATCTCTTGGGAAATCGGTAGAGCACACAAAAACCGAAGTGAAGCCGGAATCGCTTTTCTTTCCCCTTGGGGACAAAACCATAGTCTTGGTCAATCCCATACGGACGGATGTTCAAAGGTAAATTTTTATGGAAAGACTGCTGGAAGCCGTCACAGCCGTGGTCTGTCTCGTGTCGCCGGAGAAGGTGCGGGCGCTGGCGGGTGCGATTCGGAAAGTCGGGGATGCGAAAGCGAGCGTCTCCCTGTCGGACGTCGTCGGCACGGCCACGACCAAAGCCGTCGTCGAGCGACTCGTCGAGGCGTGGCGGGCCACGTCGATCAGTTCCGGCGAACTGGCCTCGATGCTGCTCGCAGCCAGCCATACGTTCGAGAACGTGTCGAAGCGCCAGTCCACCGAACTTGTGTGGACGGGGCCGACGACGCCCTTCGTTTCCGCCCGTCGAACCGCGCAGGCGCTGCTGCAAGTCATCGGCGCGGCCCAGCAGACCCTGTTCATCACCAGCTTCGTGGCCTACGACGTCTCAACCATCGTGAAGGCATTGAACGACGCGAGCACGCGCGGCGTGAGCATTTCGATGCTGCTCGAATCCTCGCAGGATCATGGTGGCAGCATGTCGTTCGACGTGATCGGCAAGATGCGGACGCTGGTTCCCACCGCGAAGCTCTACGCTTGGCGTGAACGGTCAGCCCCGTTCGCGGACGGGCGGGTTCATGCCAAAGTCGCGGTCGCCGACAGCGACTTGTGCTTCATCACCAGCGCCAACCTGACCGGCCATGCGATGGAGCAGAACATGGAAGCCGGTGTGCTTCTCACCGGCGGGCAAATTCCAAAGTTGCTGCAAGAGCATTTGCAGGCACTGGTCGACACAAAGATGGTTTCACCCGGCTGACCCATCCGTCGCAACGAACGCCGTCCTGAAGATCAGTCCCAGACGACTTCGCAGCCGAGATATTCCCGGAGCACAAGCTTCACGGTCAACCCGTTGGCTTGGCTGGTGTGAAGGCGGTAGTTTCCCTCCTGCACGACCAACCATCCTTCGTCGAAAGCATCGGTGCCCGCCACGAGCACTTTCTGCATCGCCCGACTTCCAACTTCTGGCCAAACATCAAGCCCATCGCCACCTCTTTCGAAGGCGGCGCGCTCGTCATTTGTCATGAGCGACAGCGACTTGATTTCGAGATGTGATGGCTCGTGAATTTTTGGTTCGTTGAGTTCGAATGCCGCATGGCAACGAGCCAACTTGAGGATGACGCGACAGATACTCTTCGTCGAGTGAAAAACCATTGTTGCAGCTGCGGTACGCCGATGCCACCATGAGATTCTCCGGATACGGTTCGTCCAAGAAAACTTTCGACGGGACATGATCAACGGTTTCATTTGGCACGCCGCAATGCACGCAGAACCCTTTGTTTCTGTCGTCACCGTAGCACCGAATCTGTTGCATCTGACCTGCCTCCCCACCGGGGCGAATCGCAATATGCGCTTTGGGCGACCCCGCTGATTTCAAATGGTAAAGCAATCAGCGAAGTATCTTGGAAAATTCGAAGCTCGACAAACACTCCACTTACGAGCGTGTTCCCCTATCATGCGTGGCGCGTTGGAGGAATGCCCAACTCCAGGCGCCTGAATGGCGCGCAGGCTGCTGCCTTGATGAAGGCTATCCACGCCGAAGTCAAGGGCGCCTACGGCTCGCGGCGAATGCACTGCGAACTCAAGGAACGGAGCTACCGTATCGGCTCAATCAGCCAGGCAAGGCCAGTTTGTGAGTTCAGTTATGGGGTACGGATTTCAGGGGCAAGGTCAAACACGTTTTTTGCAATGTCGATGCCAACTGGCGTAAGCTCCATGATGTGCTCCTTGCGGTTTGCCTGTGAAGACCTCCATGGTCTTCCAACTTGGGCACTTTGATGCCGTCGGCCCGTCAAGGAGCACACCCTGCGTTGTGGCTGCACCCCTTGCGGGGGGAGGCGCTCATTTCATTCAGGGCGAACGGTTCTGAGTGTTTTGAATGGGAAATGGAATGAAATCCTTTATGGACAAGCGCTACCAGCTCCTGTTTTTATAGAAAGCATCGCTTCGTTCTCGCAATGATGACGCACCCACGCCCCGAAAAACGCTCTACCATCCCGTGAGCGTAGGATGTTTGAAAACATGACCGATTCCCCCTTCATCCCCTTCGCCCGCCCCGACATCGGCGAGGCCGAGATCGAAGCCGTGGCGCGCGCCTTGCGTTCGGGCTGGGTGACCACCGGCCCGGAGACACGCACCTTCGAGCAGGAGTTCATCGACCATCTGGGCGGCGGCGTGCAGGCCATCGCGGTCAACTCAGCCACCGCCGGGCTGCACTTGGCGCTGGAAGCCATCGGCATCGGCCCCGGCGACGAAGTGATCGCGCCCACGCTGACCTTTACCGCCACGGTGGAAGTGGCGCGCTATCTGGGCGCGGACGCGGCGCTGGTG
>Ga0123354_10001426_pt1 | contig 29015 bp, 24 predicted proteins | sample TergutLab28metaG_2_FD_97872 | JGI IMG/M metagenome (GOLD analysis project Ga0123354, IMG submission 97872) | Labiotermes labralis P4 segment gut microbial communities from Petit-Saut dam, French Guiana - Lab288 P4 | ecosystem: Host-associated > Arthropoda: Insects > Digestive system > Gut ... | reverse complement strand
GCCGGCGCGCATAATGTTGTTGGCGTTGCTTTCTTTTTTTTTCAATTCCTCCGCCTTCTCCCCCCCCCCCCCCCTCTACTAATTTAGACGCCCCCCCCCCCCCCCCCAGCCATTCTTCACATTAAAATAGAAGTTTAGTTTTGTAAAGAAAGAATAGTTTTTTTGTACACATAGTAATTGCATCTACTGCCACAACTCTTTTCCAGCCTCTGTTGAAGGAATACAAGGATTACGGTAATACCATTGACAAAGTGAATGATCTGGGCAATGCTTATGATGGACTTCTGAGAGGAGAACGACCGGACAGTCCATCTCGCAGGCGTAGCTCTGCCTACAGCCCCACGAAGAGAACTTCTGTCACAAGCAGTCCATGTGAGTCAAATATTTCTGAGCATAATATTTGTCAAACTGTGGACAGGGAGCTGCTCCCAGTCTATGAACATTCTTTTACCAGTCAGTGGAGTAGGTGTTACAAGACACATGAACACTGAAAACTTCAGCATTTGAGCAGACTGAACATTCATGATACCACCATTGTTGATATTACACCACTGTTTGGTTTTGATATGTAAAATGTTTGGGACACAAAGATAAATTTGTTATGTAACAATGAAACAATCTGTCAGTACAAAACACTATATTACGGTAATCTATAACAAAGTGTTGTCGTATTGATGGATTGTTTTATTGCCGCATATTGTACTAATGCTAAGGGGATGACGCACATTACCATTAACTCATTAATACGTAGACGTGCTGGATGCTGGCACACGGTGATTTTTGAACACATATGCTGCTGTACAGTACTGAAGACTGATTTCTGCTTTAGTGAGCACCACCTGGAGCAGACAAGACTCATTTGCATTAAAGAAAGACTGCCAGGAGATTACCAGTGCAACTCATGGCTGTCCCCCCTCTTCGGTACTTTGTCATACGTTTTATGGAAAATGTACATCATTATATCTATCAGCCTCTGGACTGAGGCACAGCAATACCTGTGGAAATAGGATAATTAAATTGAGTTTTATATCATTCAGTATATTTGTTTAAATTCCTTTAACAGTGTCAAAATTAGTGCATGCTTTGATGAAATCTTTGTTTACAGTACGTCGAACATCTCATGAGGCAAGATCCCCCTCACCAACTAAATCAAATAGTGGTGGTTTCTCCGTTCAGAGTCCCGTCTCCCCAGGTGGTTCCAGTGGGTTCAGCAGTCGCCGTTCTTCTCAGGATGGTTTCCATCTAGAAGGTAACTCTCATAACATCTTTCCTTTGTCTGTGCAGTTTGTATGATTCGTATATTAATTACTTATAAGCATATAGCTTTTTGACAAACTGCTAACAGTGCACCTTATAGTAGTTTTCAAATTCATCATAGCATTGCTCAAATGATGTGCACATAATATTCAGTAGTACACAATGAACTTTGTCAGTGCCTACCAGGGTCCTTATCCTTGTAAATCATTTGTTCTTGCCAATTGAACCAGGTTCTGAAATTTAGTAGCTAATATATTATTCCTCTTGCCTCTTTTCAGTAGAAGAAATTTAAATAATATTGTGGTTCACTTCTGGTACATTGAAAAGAAAGCTCAGAATTAATTAAATGTAGTTGCTTTTATACATGTTTTCTGTTCATTTAATTTATTTCAATACTGTGCTTTGTGGAATATGTCCAAGAAAGAACAGTCCTCTATTAAGTGGGAAGAAGAGCATGATTGTCGGCCAAATGTGTCATATTACTTTACTGTATTACTGGAAAGAGAGAATAGAAGAACATGTGCATCAGTCAGTAACAGTGCACATGAAGCATGAATTTATGACTGCCAGCTTTGATCATAATTAAACACTGAAACAAGTATATTACAAAAAGCTAATCAAAAACAGGAATTGTCTTTCTATGATAGTAGATTTACAATTCTGTCATTATCTTGGGCTTTATAACATCAAATGATGTGATGACTGTTGAATGATGACTTGGTAAAGGTTTGGAGGGAAGCACTTGTTGTGTAATTGGGGTACCACCTTCACTTTTCCTTAGAGTGACTGAGGAAATTCATGAAAAACTTCGTTCACGAGAGTCTGTATCCAAGCCAAGATTTTAACAGCACCTACCAAATATAAGTATCAAGCATTATTGCTGGGGCAACTTGCCCAGTCTGATTCTATTTTTGTACTGCATGTGAAGTCTGTTCTGACTTTTCTCTTATCATGTGCTTCAAGCCTTTATAACACATGTTTTCTTCTGCAAAAGTTTCATTTGTATATGTAAAACATTTACAGAACAGAGGGTTTTGTTCTTCTGGATGTGATGCATCATCACTATATAATTGGTTTTCACCATTTTGAAGGCACTAGTGCCTTCGAAATGTCAAGAACCTAGAAGGACTAACTCCTCAACCGCACCACTGTGAAAACCTCAAAATTTGCATTTACAGAACTGTCACCAGTACAGCAGCAGTTGACAGAAATCAACAATCGGTATGGTCTGCTGGGAGTGCGTCTCTCAGATCGCCAGGCAGAACTTGACAGCATTCGTGAAGAAGTGAAAAAGCATTTGGATAATCTGCGAAGTCTTGGCCAGTTCCTGGATAAGATTCAAAGGAATCTTCCAAAGGAGACTGTCCCTCACACCAAGGAAGATGCTGATAAGATAGCAAAACAGATGAAGACCATTGTGGAAGATATGTATGAGAAACAGTCCCTACTGGACAGCACAAAGAGCCAAGTGAATGACTTGTTACGACGCAAACCGGGGGCTCTTGGTGCTGACAGCTTGCAGGATGAGCTAAAAGATGTTGTCACACGTTGGAAGACCCTTCATGACCGATGCAAAGACAGGTATATTTTGGTAGCATTATTGTTAGGAAGGTTTGCCTTGTGTATAACATCTCCAAGAGACAGTTCACAGATATTTTGTTAGAAAGTTGTATATCAATTCAAAATATCCTTAAAATGACATTTCCCTAAATTACTTTTGCTTTACATTTTTAATTCATGCGACCATTACATACAGTTGTTAACTCAAAATGTCTTATTGCTACATGCAAGGTAATGAAAAAGAGTATGGTTTAAAGATTTGTAAAGAATATTAATGAATGGTTTCCCTTTACCCCAGGCTCCTAGATTTGAGCAATGAACCAAATAATTAAGTAAGGCTGTATTTATTTCTGATTTATGTAGTACCCTTTATCAGTTGCAACTTCTAGCATCCTATCCAGTTTCAGCAGTGGTTGTGAAACTTTTTCTGAAATGAAATGTCTTTTTGAGGTTCCATAGTGATGAATGTTAGTAACATGTGTTACCCTGCTTTGCCATGTGGAGGAGGATCATAAAGTTTGGGAAATTTATTCCCTTCCTTCCTTTCTTGTTTGTCTTTGCTTCATTTTTGTAGAAACTCAAAAGCACATCTGTTGACCAGATTTATCACATAGATCACATACAAACCCATATTCAATCTGTGTCTGCAATAAGTGAACACCAGGGCCTGTGTGGTAAGCAACATAGCACACAATACATGTTGAACATGTGTTAACCTCTTGGTCTTCTCCTTTTATTTTCTGGTGGTTCATACTTTGCAGTTAATGGGCATATTTTTTGGCACGTTGTGTCACACAGCAGTGTAGTATTAACATCATTTTGATATTTATCTCAGTAATTAACCAACTTGATGCACAAAATTTTTGTTTTACAATAAGTTTATTTCATGCCTCTATATGTTTCGAGCACTTGTGCTTATCATCAGGAGGTCAAAATAAACTTATTGTAAAACAAAAATTTTGTGCATCAAGTTGGTTAATTACTGAGATAAATATACGGATATGCACGGTCAGCAAAACGTCAAAAAAAATCATTTTGATAGTCATTTATGTTTGTTTGCAGAATAAAGTTCATGGAAGACATGAAAGATTTCCATGATACTCATGACAACTTGAGTGGCTGGTTGAGTGCAAAGGACCGCATGATGACAGCTCTGGGTCCAATCTTATCCGATTCACGCATGGTACAGAGCCAGGTGCAGCAAGTTCAAGTACTAAGGGAGGAGTTTCGTACCCAGCAGCCACAGTTGTCCCATCTCTCAGAAGTGGGAGAATCTATTCTTGCACGTTTGGATCCAGACACACCTGATGCTCAGCGTTTGTCTGCACGCCTCACATCCATTTTGCACCGCTGGGCTGACTTGCTTGGTCGCCTAGATGAGCGGGCAGATAGCTTGGGTGCTGCTGTTGATACAAGCCGGGAGTTTGATGCAGGACTGAATAGGCTGAGAGATGCACTGCAGGGAATATCGGACCAACTGGATGATCTACCACTGGACAGGGATCCAGAAGAACAACTGAGGAAGATAGAAGTAAGTAGTTATTACTTTCATCATGATGTGGCTCACCCATGACTTTCAGATGCAGGAGTTGATGTAGAGGCTTAGAGGGTACCTGTAAATATTTTCAGTACGGAGATTCAGAAGCTAGAAATCTAGGTTTTCATAGTTATATATGTATAGTATAGTATAGTTTTGGGGTCCATATTTACACTATATAAAGGAGCTTCTGCTTCTACCCTGAAGATTGAGGCAGTATCATTTTTCAGGATTTTGGAATCTTTTTTTCATGGAAACAGAGTGTTAAACCCAGAAGACTGCCCTAAAATTGTGCATATTTAACCGTCTACACATTGACAAATGAAACACTTTTGACCAACTAGTTTGTGATGGCAACTGTGTTGTACATAGCTGGTCTGTTCTGAGCCAGCAGACTGTTAGTTAGCAGGCAGTTTGTTACAATTATAGAATTCAACAGGGCACAGCTGAAACAGTAAACAAATTGTATGTCATTTGGTGGTGGAATGTTACAAGCCTTCATATATACGTGGGCAGAGATCTGGTGATGTGCCAGTTGGATTTAGTGGCAATATGGAAGGTTAGATAGAGTAAAGTGAATACTATTTTTACAGTGAATAATTATGATGATTATAACTTAGAGACTCTGTTGAGATCCACATAATTTGTTGCGTATGTGATGACATATTTTACAATGTTCACAATTTTTATGTAGCTTCATGTATAATTTTTCTTTTACACAAGCAATGTGATGTGAGTTTTATTCATTACAAATATTTCATTTTAAGACCCACATTTCATCATATCTCTCTAATACAATGTCTGTACTAAACCTGGCTGTATTTTCCTCAGCATATGCTATGAGATTTCATATACTTAGCAGACTGGCATTGTGCATAAATGAAATAGGACTTAATGATTTGTAATATCACTGTGAAGTATACGTTTTCCTGTTGTTTATTCTTGTCCATTGTTTTGCCTGCTTTATTCAGGCATAGTACTAAATCAGATTTTCTCATTATGTAGAACTTGGAACGGCAGCTGGAAGGTCAGCGTCCTTTGCTAGCAGATGCCGAAGCAGCGGGAGCACAACTGTGTGAAGTATTGAGTGACCCAGCCTCTAGGGCAGAGATTCAAGCAAAGTTGGGAGCAGTGGGCCGACAGTATAACACTCTCCAGAAGAAGTTGGATCATCGTAAAGCAGAGGTGGAAGGATTTTTGAGGTAAACAGTTTCATATTATGCCGCAATCAAGGGACAAACCCGTGTAATAATTTTATGAATGAAAGTAATTAATTGTCACCATACATGATAAAAAGTGGTGTATTTAATTAGTGTAGGTAGGTGAATGTATAGAAAGTGTGAACAATTTATATTGATATTTATAAGTCAGTAGTAATTACAATCAAAATATATTACAAATACCATCTGTCTTGTAGTATTAATTGTAGTTCTGAAATATGGAATATACTTGAAATGTTAGGGGGTAAAACCCACTTGTTGTCAGTGCCTGAACAAAGGCACTGAAACAGGCTCAGGATTTACAGTTAAAATATTTTTACTGGACTTAAAGGAATTAACATGGCATGTATTTGGTTACTTGCCGCACCATTTAAATGATAAAATATTGCAGGACTAAGGAATGTCCTTTTTTTTCTTCTTCTTTTTCTTATCCCCCCCCCAAGTGGCTGAATGAAATAGTGTTGCACAGGATGTTATATGATACCAGTACTCAGCATACGTATTTGCATTTATTGTAGCATTACAGCTGCGGAACTTGTAGGAAAGGTACATAATTTCTGCTGGTGATTACTTTGACATGTTCCTCCTCTTTGTACAGCATTTTCAAGGTTTTTTGTTTTCAATTATTTTTTTAAGGGATGGTCGTCAATTTGAAGCATCTTGTGCAAAAACTTTGGGATGGCTGTCAGATGAATTAGGTGGCATGTCAGAGAGATTGTTGGTGTCTGCCGACAGGGATGTGCTGCAGCAGCAAGTGGACCATCATGAGGTAATGTATCATATTTAAGTTCTGTAGTAAACAATTGTAAGAAAGTTGTATTCATATTGATTATCTTCATGCGTAGTACCATACTGAAGTCATTCGTGTTAGATTCAAGCCAAGAAGATTATATTGTACAAATGTGAGTTGTGTTCTGTAAGGTTAAGACTAAAGAAAATTCACACAATAGAAGCAATAAATGCACAGACTTGAATAACTATAAGGCTAAAGAAAATATCTCTCAATTCTTAAAATGGGAGTTAAATTTCCTTATTTTGTTTTTTATTATGGTCTTGTTGCAGATTATTGGTTAGCCCAGTTTATGTTATGTGACATTTTCTGTCAGTTAAAATGAACATTTACAACAAATTTTGAGCAGATGTGTTGGTGTAGATGGTAGATAATGTGTTAATATTCAGAAGGACTCTGATACTGACCGATATTCTTCATGCTTTTCTTTAGTCCCAACCTGCAAATGCCAGGATGGATCTTATAACAGCCCACACTTCAACCCATATCCTTTCCAAATCATAATTTGTAATTATCCTTGAGTACCTAATATAAACATTGGGTCAGCCTAGTCAGTATAGCAGGCACTGTGGGGTTTGGGGTCTGAACCACCACCCCAGGGGGGGTGCAGAAATTTCTGTCCTTCATACCTCTCCAGACTGCCCTATAGGCCCACCCAGTCTCCTATATTAAGGGTACTGAGGGGCCCTTCCTGGGGGTACAGTGGCCAGGGCATGGCATTTACCACTCACCCACATTTGGTACCAAAGTTAAGCATGAGTAGATCTGTACCTTTACCTCCTCCTCTTTGCCTCCATTGACATGTTACAAGACAGCCTTTACCTTACCGAATTTAAGCATTTGATACAGTAATGTTTGCATTGTTTGTATACTGTATCAGTTTTAAGGCCCACATCTTTCAAGTTGTTCATACTGTAGGGCTTGAAGATTTTCTGAATTTGTTATTTTTTTAGCCTATATATAAAGATGTGATGAGCAAGGAGCATGAAGTGATCATGCTGCTCAACAAGGGTCATGACATACTTTCGCGGTCAGCTCATCGTAATGGCGGTAGTGGCAGCAGTGACACCCGCAATCTTCAGCGTGATCTGGACAAGATACAACAGCAATGGGACCGGTTGCGCAAGGACACTGTGGAGAGGCACACCAGACTGCAGACCTGTATGGTAAGAAAACACTGTAACTGAGGTACCCTTGTGTTGCATTCTAAAGTTAAAGCAAACTGAAATGTTAGTTTGTAAATATGAGGTGGATTGGCTCAGTCAGTTAAGTTACCAGATGCAAGCTGGTTCAGATCCTGATAGGGCCAAGAATTGGTCTCTTTGCTCCCATGTCCAATATGGTTCTGGGGTCCACCCACCCTCCTGTTCAATTTATACCAGGGTTAAAGGGACTGTACCATGAAGCTGAACAGCTCACCTTTACTTGAGGATCAGTATTTAGAATGTATGGAACTCATTCCCTCATATCTTCTTGGTATGTTGCTTGTGCTCAAGAACATTGTTTTATCTGATAAATAAATGAATTTTCAAGTGTTGTTATTGTTCAGCATCTGTTTATTAATATTTCCAACCATTTTAATAATTTTCTTAACATTCTGATTGAATTTCATGTCTTGAAGACTACTGCACCACCATCTTCTTAATGTCCTTTATTTTGTAATGTATTGATTGTGTACATTTTTAGGTGTATCCATTTTTTTTTCTTCCATGAAATGGAGAACACTCACATAACAACTGCACAGATCAAACATCTTCATTTTTATTTAATGTTTATAATTGACTGTTTTTCATAGATATAAAACTGGTCTGTTGCTTTGAGAAAGGAACATAAACTACAAGGTTTTGAAAACTAAGAATTCACAAAAGATTTTGATGTAGGAAGGATGTGTAAGTTGTTTAGAATGTCACATAGTGAGCAGCCTTGTGATTCATTCATGTAACAAACGTTAGGAAAGTGTGTGAGACTTAGGATTTTAGTGTTGCCTGGATGTGGAGAAAAGAAGTAAATACAGAATTTTGGTGGAAAGTCCTCTTTGAAAGGGTACTGGAAAACTGAGGAAATGGCAGAATTACACTAATATGAGTCTTTTGTAAATAAGATGGAAGGGGCAGGTTGATATATCTTGTCAGAGATTTGGTTTTAATAGTGTTGAACTTTTGGGTTCTGCTGCCGCAGTTCAGTTGATAGGGTACAACTGTTATGTTGCTGCTAATACCCTTTCATTTTGTCCTCTGCTTGGATAAATGCATTTAAAAAGAAGGGATTTCAAATTATTCCAAGAACTTGTTATTCTGCTGTTGAAAATAACTCATTTTCTTATACTGGTACTTAGATGTTAATAGCTTCTCTTCATTTTGTATGTAAGGAGTAGCTTGAAATACTTGACATAGTTATTAAAATACAATTTCAGCACTTTGTTGGTGCCATGAATGTTGCTAGCAAATGGCATATCCTCTTTCTAGGAACACTGTCGCAAGTACTACCGAGCCCAGGAGAACTTCTTACCATGGCTGACTCAAGCAGAAAACAAGTTAGAGACATTGCAACCTGCCAGTTTCAAGCGTAAGGACATTGAGCGGCAGCTGAAGGAGCTTGGAACATTCCGCAATGAAGTCTGGAAGCGTTCAGGAGAATATGAGAATCACAGGATGCTCGGGGATACATTTGTTGCAGCGTGTGATATAGACAAGGAAGTAGTGAAGAGTGAACTGGCAATTGTCAAACAGCGCTGGGACAGACTCAATAACGGTGAGCATTACTCTGTCCCTGGTACAAAGAAATTTTCTACCAAATTTATTATATTAAAGTCGTCAATGTCATAACAGTGTGTTAACACATAGTGTGCATTAACTCATTTATAGATATTATTTAATTAATAATCTATAAGCAATTTGTACAAATTTTGAATTAATATTATTGGAGAGCAATGCAGAATCTGTTATCCATATAACTTATGGTGATCAGAGTATCCCTTCGTTTATAATTTGTGACATTTTGACAGTGCTTAGTTTGTAAAGTGTGTACAGGATATGACTAGACTTTGATTCCTACCAGGGCAAGGCTTTTTTCTTCACCACCACATTCAGACTGGCTGTGTGGCCTATACAGTGAATAACAGCAACACTCTGCTTGAGGGTTAGGTATGCTTAGAGCTTTGCTTTTGCGCTCATTTATTCCTGTTGTAGTCTTAAACATGATGTCCTAAGTTTGTCTTTTAAATATGCTATACAATTTATGTGTTAAAACAGTTCTTAGAAATACCACATGCCATTGAAAGTGATCAATATTTTGGTCTTTATATGTGTAAAGCTTCATTACATTGCAGTTTTGACACATGGTTAACTTTCTCCTTCGGAACTACATGGAATTTTCCTCTTCCCTCTCTGTCTCCCCCCCCTTTAAGTCTGAGAAATGTTGGGTGGAATAAGAAGCATTGCCTGATCCAGCTCACACTGTTGAAGATACATTCACATTCCTGCTGAGCACATGTCAAAATGGTTTTGTTCGTCTGTCTGCACATGTACACCAAGTCATTTACTGTACATGTTTTCATTAAATTTAGTACTGGAAGATTTTACAAAGAATGTTCAGACCATTTAAATAAGGTTTGACATAAGGCAGAAGTAACGGACACTTTAAATGTACACCTGTATGCATTTGTGTTTTTTTTTTCATACCTCTCCATCATGTGTAGGGGCCTATAGCCTATATCATCGCACACACAAAAAATGTTAAGAATGTCAGATTACTGTAACAAGAGGTCTGTTTTATTCTTTTTATATAATGACTTTGAAGTATGTCTCAAATAAAGTATCTGTGTAGTTTTCTTTTATTGTGTTGGCAACACTGTCTTTGTGGTTTAGATCTGTTGGAGCGTACACAGTCCCTGGAGGACACGGCTCGAAGATTGACTGACTTCACAGAGAATTTACGTGATCTTCAACATTCACTCCAGCGCTGTGAAGACAAACTGGCTTCACATGATGCTTTGGGTGGTGCTTCTAAAGATCCAAAGTTACTGGAGCGAATAAAGGTATGGAATAAATAAGAGCCCTAACCGCATCACCTGTTGTATCGGCAGTTGGCTGGCATTGTTAATGTCTGTGTTATGTTTATTTTCATTCTGATCCCAAAATGCAGAGTAAAATCAAAATGTACGTTGCTGCAAAGTTTACTGTGTTTTAAACTTAAATGAACAGTAACTGCAGATTTTAGGAATACGGAATATAGAGGTATGAGCTTTAACCACATACATTTAATCCATAATGCAGTAAAGAATGGAACAATATTTCTAGCAGAACCAGAGAGAGGGGTTTAATGGGAAGTAGTCAGAGTGTTAACTGACGGAAATTGCAGTAGCTAGAGATGTCCCCAATGTCAGGTTACCACTTCACTAGCCACAGTTTGAAATGAGTGTACTTTATATAACTTTTGTTTAGTATATTGTATTTCTTGAATTATATAATTGTGTATCAACCATGGTGCACTCTGTTTTGTTTATTGCATATTTTGATAGCTTTGACAGCTGTATTGTGCATCACACTTCTAGTACTTAATGTATAAACACAGAAGCTCTGGATGTCATCTGATACATTAATACTCATAATTGATGTGGTTTTAAAACACAGGCACTACGAGAAGAGACAGCAGGACTGAAGAAGCCACTGCAGTCAGTTCGCCAGGCTGCTGGTGATCTCGTGAATGAGGCTGGTGAACATGGTGTGGATGCAAGTCACTTGCAAGATGAAGTGGATAACCTCACTGATAGACTGGATGATTTGCAGGCCAAGTTAGATGACCGCTGCAGTGAACTGCAATCTGCAGCAACAGCCGTTACTCAATTCAATGTTAGTACTTCATTTAATACTGAGTGTAAGGTCATATTCATATTTGGGAGATCCAAGTTTTGTCTAACACATGAGGTTGGAATTGTTACAGTTTTTATGAATCCATTTATTAACCTTTTGGCACCGGAATTATTTTTTTAATTTTAGCACATCCTGTATATAAAATGTGAATAATACAGGAACCAAATACGTTAGAATTGTGAAACAAATTGCATTTTGAAGAGAAAAAAATGGAGAGTATATACCATGTTTAAAATATTCAGTACCTATATTTGTTGAATAAATAAATAAAATGCAACTTTAGAGGTTAGCGGTGCAGTACGACCACTATAGTTGACATTAGGCGTTAAAAGGTTAAGCAAATCAAGATGTGTTACAAGTACTTTCTTTCCATATTCCAAATATATAAATTTTGGTATTGTTCTTTTTTTTTTGTGAGATGTGTAAAAGAAGGCTGAGTAGATGGGTGTAACAGTAATTCATTCAACTTGTAAACAGTAATTGGAATCAAATTTTGTCCAGTGTGCCCTCTGTTGTGACTGAGTTTATGTGTGTTTGTGTGTGTGTGTGTGTGTGTGTGTGTGTGTGTGTGTGTGTGTGTTACAGATTGCAGAGTCTCTCAAGGCGAATGCCGAAATGGAACTGTCTGTTAAGTAGTACTGACCACCTCCTCCCAAATTCATACTCATCTTTCCAACCACTCTAATGTTGTAAAACATTCACATTTTACATTGCATTGTCAAATAATATTCAGTAATTTTGTAAGACTGAATTACAGTGTTTGTTCCCCCCACCATAAATTCGGTTATTCCAGGTGTGTACTTTATATTGAAGGAATATATATAATATGATGATGTGAATTTTATTCATTGCATAAGTTAATTCAAGCAAAAACTACTGTGAATACTAAAATGAGTTGAATGAAAGATGCGGCGGCTTCACTGGTGTGGCATGATGTCAGCTGGCGTGTTATTTATGTCAGTCCACTTACCAATGAACATGGTGTCATATTCCAAAAGGCTTTAAAATTTATCAACTCTGCTGTGAGCAAGTCAATCTGTCACAGTGTTGAATTACTTTGGTTTACAGGACCAGGTGAAAGGACTGACCCATGACCTCTCAGACTTGGAACATGAGCTTGATGCCATGAAACCCCCTGGGCGTGATCTCAAAACAGTTCGAGGACAGCTCGATGATACAGGGAAACTTCTTAAAAAGGTAAGTTTGTTGAAACTGACTTCAGTTTTATGGTGAGACAACTGGTTTAAACTATACTGAGGTAATGCTTTAATGGAAGAACAAAAAACAGGAATGATTGAAAAGGGATCATGCAATTACAGGAGAGGAATCTTAGTGACTTAAATAACATTCCATGGTGTGTGTGTCTTCCCAAAAAAAATTATATCCACTATCATTCAAGTCCCTGCTCTTTTGGAACCCAAAAGTAATCATTCATTAAATTCCAACCAAATACAGGCAACATATTTACCTTACTATTTTACATTATATTTTCTCTGACACTTTTTGCCTCTGTTTGAGCCATCATCAGGCAGTTACAATTCAAGGGATTAATCAAGGTGTGTGAGTATACATTCTCACTAAAGAGTAATCACCAGGTTTACCAAAATCCATTATAGGATCCTCATCTGAACCACCCATTTCAGTGCAAGCCATATGTTCACCCTCTTTACCTAAGACCCCGTTTAATATTACTCTCAATTACATTTCCATTCTTCCAGAATATTTTGTCACCTTGGAGTTTTTCTTGTAAGCATCCCTTGGTCACCATAGTTTTGGAGACTGTGTAACATATGCGATTATGCATGTGTGTACTGTGTTCAAGGATGTGTTACTGATAGCAGATGGCATCCAAATTTTATCATTTTAGGTCATGTTTGTGTAAGTTGCAGGAGCCGTTACTTTGCCTAACTATATAGGAAAGAAGATGATTATCAGTATAGTATCAGTTATTTAATAATCATCATCAGCAGTACAGTAATAGAATTTAGATGTGATGAATGATTCCATTTTATATTGAACTTTTGTCGGGTTTAAATTACAGTGCAGTTCATATAATGTCTGTCATAAAAATATTCATGCCATATAATGGTAGCCATTTAAGTTAGTGAAAGCTAGGTGTATTCAGAGTGCAATGAAGCATCCTCATTATACATTTCTGCTTTGTGTTTTCAGATTGCAAAGGCTGCAGATGATGTTGCCAAGACAGTGTCTGCAGGGGAGCATCTTGTAGATAATGGATTTGCCCCTGATACTGCAGCAACACGTGAACAAGTAGAACTGCTGCGACGACAGCTTGGTCGCCTAGATGAACGGGCCAAATCTCGAGAAGAAGATCTTAATTCAGCACTTAGTCGCCTTGAATTGTTTTATCAGATCCATACTGCAGTTATTAGGGATATAGCAGAGGTGAATTTGAATTTCATACAGTATCACTGTGTAGTTGCATTCTTTTATGTGACCTTAGTTTTATCAGTTACTTTGATCAGCATTTTGTTGGGATTAAGTTAAATTGGTTATGAAGAATAGAATGACAGCCTACATGTATCAGTTTCTGTGAATGTGTGAAATGACTTAGGATGTGTTAGTTTAATTTTGAACATTGCAGACTGTACAATTATATGTAGCATGGGTATGTTGTGTAAAACAATTTCTGTTAAATTACTGTGAAGAAGATAGTAATGTGATGCAAAATAAGGTATTTCAGTTACTTTGAAGCAGATATGAATTAAACTGTGATGGTTACTTCTTTGGTGATGAATTAGTGTGTTCTGGATTAAATTGAGGTTTGATAGCAGTATGATATGAATTAAGTATTGTCCAGTTAGCTTTGGTGTGAATAGCAAAGTTCAGTGAATTAAGTTGTGCCAATTATTTGGCTGCAATAGAAAATGTGACATAAATTAGGATATGTCTGTTTGAATATTGTATTTGAATATTTGAATGTTATGGATTAAGTTGTTAGTGTACTTTGAACAGGGTTACAGTGTGATATAAATTTGTTCTTGATTTTTCTTAACAAGTACATTCACACGTGATGTGATTTGCAGGTCAGTGAACGAGTTCGCAAATTGAAACCTGTTGGCTCAGAAGTAGAAGGCATAAAGGTTCAGCAGGAAGAGTTCAGGGCATTACAGACTTCTAGCATTGAGCCACTGACACGCCAGGTGGAAGATTGCAACCGGCTGGGACAGGGACTTATCCAGTCAGCTGCAGGAGGTGTTAACACCACAAGCCTTGAGAAGGACCTGGAGAAGATGAATGATAAGTGGAATGACCTGAAGGACAGGGTAAGAAGATTTTACTTTGAAGAATAGTGTATGTGTGCAAATGTGCAGAGTGGTACAGAACCACTTGATACTTGATGTCACTAACAGCAACACCACGTTTACAGGAGTTACATAAAGACTTAGACATTGCTGTACTGTAGAAAAAAGACGTTTTGAACATTTCTGATAATTAATAAATGTAGGTACTGTGTTGGTAAATTTCATTTAGCTTGTTGTGTATAGTGTTTTCTGTGCCACTCTGTGTAGTCAAATCTTATTTCAGTACGTGTCATTTCAATGCCCACACTACAAATTAATGTACGTGCATGAGATTTGATATTTTGACAGCAGTGTTACTGCAGATTTAGGTCTTGTGGGATGTGACCAAATGTCATTGTATGTGTGCCTCCTGCACCTCAAAAGGACATAGTGCCTTTATCTTCAAGGGTCAAGCAGTCCAAGAAGATCTTGGGCAACAGAACTTCAGGAACCCTTAACCCAGCAACATAGCATCACATCCCAGAATACTTGAATCCTAACGTATATTTTATTCATCCTTGAAGAAAATTACATACCAACATTGTAAAAACTTATTTTCCATAAATTCCAGTTCTGCAGGAAATGTTGAGAATTTGTTAGGTAGTGTTCTTGCTTCAGTGTGTTTATGGAATAAGGCAAGTAAAAGCACTGAATTGTGGAGTCTTATGTAATCAGTTGGCTGTGCAACAGTGGGGGGTTTTCTAGAGAAATGGACTGGTGAATTATAAAAATTTCAAGGTGGAACACAACAAAAAGCCAAATCCTTGATGATGAATAAAACCTTATGTTACAGTATTTCTTTTATCCATCATGATGATTTTAAGACTGAGGTAAGATATAGCTCCACTCATTCTTATTTGGTGCCACGGGTAAGAATAAATGAAGCTGTACCTCTGTTCCCCTTGTATGCCCTCATGACATGAACAGGGAAGGCTTTACCTTTTACCTTTACACTTTTCATTCTGTACTGACCATGCCTGTAGATTGTTCCTTATGTTACTGTGTGAGGCCATGTGTCTTTGGTATTTCCCATCACCTTTTTCATAATGCACCTGTTACATAACCAGTTGTGTGTATCATTACATGTAATAATTATTTTGAGTTTTCACTTGTTTGTAGCTGAATGAACGAGATCGCAAACTCGATGTTGGTCTCCTGCAGTCAGGAAAGTTTCAGGAAGCACTGGAGGGTTTGTCAAAGTGGCTTGCAGACACAGAGGAGATGGTAGCCAACCAGAAGCCACCCTCTGCTGACTATAAAGTGGTAAAGGCACAGCTGCAAGAGCAAAAGGTACATTAACTCATTTTAATCTGTGGGTGGGTACAGTAAATTTGTAGCAGAACATGAATTGATTGCTAATTTTTATTTGGGTATGAGTAATTTGCATGCCAGTTGTGTGTAGATGGTTGGAACGTAAATAAATAGTTACAGTGAAATGTTCACAATGACCGTATCTATGAAGCAGCTGATTTTCTAAAAGGAATTTTGTTATAATTTTTCATTTCTTGTCCTGTCAAACACCCAGTTTGCTTGGAACTAAAGTATGCTTTGCATGTGGATGCTTAAGTGACCCATAACTTAGGTAAACAGGAATTATATACTTTCTCATGCTGTGTTTTGCTTCATGTTTGTGTAATACATGCTGCTGACTCAGCATTCATAATTAACAGCAAGAGCTTCATTCTTGTCTCACATCTTTATTCTTAGCTGTTAATGCATTCACAACTGAAATAACAAATACATGAAAATAAGTATTGACTCTTATGATTAATGCTATTTATAGGACTGTTATGAAAAGTAGTGTTCATGCAAATGAAGTTCACCGTGGAGTGAACAGGAGGAAGATAAAGATAAGCAAATGGAGGTGGAAAAAGAAAGTAAGGAAAGTGGGAGAGTTATTGAAGGTGATAATGTTAATATCCTTCTAAAGAAAAATATACAGAACTAATTCAAAATGAAACTGGAGAGAAGTTCACAGAGATGAACAGGCTATTTTAAATGTTAATGTGATGGTTTTAAATAAAGTAAGACTTTCTGGGTCATTAACATTAAATGAGAAGTTACTGCAGTGTTAAAAGTAGCACATTCATTCCACTGCAGTATCATTATCTTTCACAATATTCCTCAAGTGCATTGATGCATTGTCCCATTATGGCATGAGTGAAAATATGGTTGTGGTGGAATTCTGGCTGTTGCATTTGTAACCATTCATGAACAGAATTGTTGTGTCATTATAGCGGAATCAGGAACCTTGAATTGAGACTAAACAACTTTCCATAATCAGCTCCTCCATTTGTGCTGTATTCACATTCATCCTTTGTGTCCTGGGCCAGCTGGAGTGTTCATCATTATGGATGCCCATTTAACCATCTCCAAACTGCAACATTTTCTGACATGCTTCACTGTCCTTACGCTATTGCTGTACACCTCTGTCAAGTTGGCAGTGGATTATTAGTATTAGTATTAGTAATATATTTCATTGTGTTGATCATTACAAAAATGATAATGGACTCATCAAACAGAATATAATACCAGAAAGTAAGCAAGTAATGAAGTTAACAATTCTAGAAATATAAGCAAGTGCAGAATAAATACAGGCGATAAATAGCAAATGCCCCAAGTCACCAAATTTGACACAAATCGAACACAAGTCTCACACATCAAATAATTACTAGGATACATCATGCATTGATTAGACATTATACGGCACATAAAGCACAACCACACAACAAATCACAATTAAGATACATCAAGCCTTAGTTTGTCCTTCATTCACAGTTTACTAGTTGAGAATCCGTTGTCGTAAATTCTTCCACTGGGTAGAAACTCCTTTTGATCAAAAAATTGAATAAGATTTTCTTGAACTTCATTACAGGCTCACTGTTTATAACTTCACTGGATAGTGTGTTGAAAATGAGCACACCTTTGTTGGTAAAACTCTGTTTGAATAATTTAGTGTTGTGACCTGTAACCAATACATCATACTTATTCCTTGTATTGTATGAATAGATCAGAGAGTTAGTTTTGAACCTGTTCAGGGACATATTCATGTGTACAGGAATTTTGTAAATGTATGTATAAGGGAGTGCCATAAACTTCAATTCGTTGACGTATGGTTTGCAACTTGTTGTATTGAAAACATTGACAATTAGCCTTATCGCCCTTTTCTGTAATTAATTTTTTTTTTATTATTATTTTATAAATTTCCCCAGAATAAGATGCCATATTTCAAATATGACCAAAAGTGTGTAAAATACATGGTTCTAAGTACATTTTTGTTTACTGATGGTCTAAAGGTTTTAATAGCAAATCAGAGTTTACTCGACTTTTTCAATCATTTTTCTACACCAAGATCCCAGTTTAAGTTACAGTTTATCCAAGCTCCCAAAACTTTAAGTTGGGATGCATAAGTAATTTGCCTGTCTTTCAGTATTATGTCTGGGAAAGCAATATTTTTATTCAGTTTGTGGTGGAAGCCTAATGCCAATGATCTGTCCGTATCAATAATCAGTCTATTTGTATCACACCAGGATATAATGCTATTTAGTGTATCTAAGTTGGATGCTAATTCATTTATGTTTTTGCCATGGAGGAATCATAATTTGCCTATAAAAATTTATCACACTACAGAATTCTTTACAGGACCAGTCTGCACTGTCTTATCCATTGCACATCAGCTTATCCTCTAAACAGCATCTGACTGCTGACTCTTGAACAATGTGTTACATGTTATCACCACTACTACTAGAAAATAAAATGCTTCATTGACACAGGCTAGGGAACCTTACTTACTGAACATGCCGTGTGTAAATGTATTACACTGAATTTCTACATATAAAATTCATACATTCCTGAAAGTGAAGGGTTTGTTGTCTTTAATGTGCAGTTTCTCAAGAAGATGCTGCTTGACCGCCAAAATTCAATGTCCTCACTGTTTGCCATGGGCAATGAAGTGGCAGCTGGTGCTGACCCTGTGGAGCGCAAGGGTATTGAGCGGCAGTTGCGAGAACTTATGGAACGTTTCGAAAACCTAACAACTGGAGCTGCACAGCGTTATGAAGACCTACAGCAAGCCATGGCAGTAGCAAAGGACTTCCAGGTGTGGAATTTGGGTATAATGTAGGGGGAGAATTGGAATTGGAGAAGCATCAGTCTTTATTCCTTATGGCATGTACAGAGTTTATAATAGTAAAACTGCTTTTTAGTTTTCTGTAGAGGAACTGATTATTCAGGGGGAGAACAAGACTGACGTTTCTATAAGGACAGCTCAATAGTATTGCTTACAGATTTACTTCTCTTTGAAGTACCAACAAGAAAATAGTGTGTGCAGATGAACGGTTCATAGGATTTTTTAAATACTATCCATAATGAATGAAAAGTGTAAAGTAAGAAGTTGTTTGTGTTTCGTGTTTAGACTGAAATTTGTGCCTGAGAGTTCAAACAACTGAATCATTATATTTCTTTGAATGCTTTTAACTTCCTTGTGTCTTTGCATGCAGTTTATGATCCCCAAAATTTGATTGAAAGGTCACTTAGACGTATTTCCAATTTAAATGAAAGTAGAAGACATTGAATGTGTTATAATATAGTTTTTAAATAGGAAGAAAATATTGGTTGTGTTCGCACAGTTGTTTAATTGGCATGTTCAGAGCACCTTTAATTCAGATAGATGGGTTTTTATATATGTGTATGTATGTGTGTGTGTGTGTGTATATATATATGTGTTTGTGTTTATATATATATATATATATATATAAGAAAACGGAATTTACTGTGTCACTTATGTGTACAGGACCTAAGAAATCTAAGTTAATATAACCTACTATATTGTATCTCATATATAAGAACCATAAACATACTTGTACCCCTACTTTATTTGTCTGTCATTTTTCCAGGACAAGTTGGTGCCATTAATTGAATGGTTAGATCGCACGGAAAAGCAAGTGAAAGACATGGAGCTTGTTCCAACTGATGAAGAGAAGATACAGCAGAGGATTAAGGAACACAGTGTAAGTTATAATTCAGTTAGGTGAAATAACATGAACCAAATTACACCGCTGAATGGGTTACACCTTTATGTTTTGGGTGTTCTCGTTTCAGGTCTTGGCACAGAAAACGGTTTGCTTTGTGATGTAGGTTTCTTCAGTCCCTGCGTGCAGTAGCCTAAAATAGGCCATGAACATTCCCATGCACTAACAAATTCGCTGTTTTAAGTTATCCTAATATTTTATGCTATAAGCTCTGCAGTGGAGGAAGTATGAGGGAAGGGAAATTGGTGTGACACGTGTAAAACATCTACTAGCCGAACAAACTCGGACTTTGTCTTGAAACTTTGAATTGAACTGCTCACTTTCTTTTAGCTGGTATTGCCCATTTCTTTCCAGTGTTATGTTATGTTTGATAGCATTACTGCTGCATGTATTTGAAGAGTTCTTACATTTTACACATACAGCTGAATAATATATCTCAGTGAGCTGAGATGAATTAATCCCATGCAGCTACTGATGTATGTTGTAGTTACAAAACAAATAGAACTGACATTGCTTGAAACTGAGATGACCTTATTATATAATTATCTTCTCATTCTTGCAGTCTCTACACAATGACATCTTACGCAAGAAACCAGATTTCTTGGAGCTGACAGAGGTGGCTGGTGCACTGATGGCACTTGTAGGTGAGGATGAAGCATCAGGTTTGGCATTCAAGTTACAAGACATGACGGATCGTTATGCTGCCTTGGTAGGTGCCTCAGAAAACTTAGGCCAGCTGCTCCAACAGTCACGTGCTGGTCTACGTCACCTGGTACTTACGTACCAAGACCTGCAGGCCTGGATGGAGGGGATGGAGCATCGTCTAGCAAAATACAGAGTCCTGGCCGTACATACGGACAAACTACTGGAACAGATGGATGACCTTGCGGTAAAGATTTTGTTCTACAAACTTTGCAAGCATTGACAGGCATGAGAAACTGCTTTGCCAAAGACAGCAATTGTAAATATTAACAACTTAAACATCTAACCAGCCTCTTCCCCAGTTGATACATAGCATGTGTTTGACCACCCATCTCCATGTAGTACTTAATGATGCTTTTGCCTCCACAGCACTTACATGACAGTTCTTAGGCCCAGGGATATTTTATGTTATTATATGTAAAGTTATGGGTATACTGTGCAAAGAGAGAGGTGTGCTTTTATACCTGTTTGTGTAATGTTAACAAGTAGCATTACTACACACATTTAAATTTTTTTACATGCACTGAGTTGTTTTTGTAGGCTGTTAAAGTCTGTCATTTAAGAATCTAAAATTATCTTTGCATGAGTATGCACAGCAAAGGCAAAGGCAAATGCTTCCATAGTGGTTTTACAAAGCTACATTCTCATGTTGGGACACCATTTTTGTTTTTTAAATGGCACTGTGGGTGGAAATTATTTGGTAAATATACTACAGGACTGCACTTCTACTGCTGTATTTCAGTCTTATTTGAGCCACAGGATTTATCAGCAAGTTCTTGTGCAACCCAAATTATGCTAGCATCTGTTGTCTTTATAAACATAGTTAAGTCAGTTGGTCAGAAGGGAAAGTGTGTAGTGGCTGAAAGGAGGACACACGTGCTTTTCCAGTGGGACAGGAAAAGTGGCATTCATGGTGGACAAAGTGCCACTGGAACAGTTTTACACTGAGTCAATTTCAGTCTGCTAGTGGTGACAGAAAATTAATTGTGACATATTATTCTAATCAGAAATTTCTAATCTTGGTAGAGTAAACCAGCGATTGTCGGTGCGTTACACATGCGTTATAATTTCAGTTTATTTTCATTAGACTCTGCCAGATGTCTTGAACTGAAGATCTTTTTTCACTTTTAGGATTTGACAGAAGAGATTGCCAACCATCAGAGCCAAGTGGATGGAACAGTTGATAGTGGCCTTGAACTTATGAAACACATCTCAAATGATGAAGCATTACAGTTGAAAGACAAGCTTGATTTACTTCAGCGACGATTCAATGACCTGACAACACGCGGTGCTGATCTACTTAAACATGCTCAGGTTTGTGTTGTTCCTGTAAGATTGTGCATAATTTGGAAAATATGTGTAGAGTTTGAACTCTGCAATGTTTGTGCACTATTTGTCACTGCTGCTTTTAAATCTTGGTAGGATCCTGTGTGAAATAAATTCAGTTCCTCTGTATCAGTCATTTCTTCTTCCATAATAACAATTTAGACCAAAGTCTCTGAGTTTTAAGGCTCTTGACAGCAGTGTCATTGAAGGTTTAAGTCTTTGCGTATTTGACACCATGTCAGCCAGTAAATAGTAACAGTTCTTGCCCAAGATGAAAGCAGTACACTCTGCAAAAGGTCAATTATAATTTACCAGTCAGCATGCCACATTCCTGAAAAGTGCCAAGTTTTTTTCAAAGCAATACAGCATTTAACAGTGTCAGTTATTACTCATCTGCTATCATGACATATGGTTTGACTAATTTATTTTGTTCTAAGATACTTATTTTGTGAACACATTTTTTATCCTCTTTATTAACAGAAAAAAACTAGTGAATGTCTGTGGTCGATTTCTTTATAATATTTTGTTACATGTAGAGAGCAGGAGAATGAAGATCAACTTCTCTGATCATAAAATTGGCACATAGGGAATTAACAATCCATTTTACACCAGCGTAATTGACTTCCATATTGTAGGTGTAATAACAAGATATATATCCAGGTAACTTTATTAACCAAGTGATATCTCCCATTTCTCCTTTTATTCTGAGATCATACTGTTTCAGTCATTTAATAATATTTCATCTCATACAGATAAACTTTGAATTCAGTTTATGGAAGTAAAATACCCATGCATTCTATTCTTTCAGTCATTCCTTGGTTAAATATAAAAGTTTCTTTGTTTTTGACAAATAATAATTTTTGGCTCCTAGACTTTGCACAGTGTTTAGTACTGTGTTTTTAATTTTTGTAATTTACTGATACACAGGAAGCATTGCCATTGGTCCAGCAGTTCCACAATAGCCATAACCGTCTAGTTGATTGGATGATGGGCGCAGAAGCCCAGTTGCAGTGTGCTGACCCTCGAGAAGAAGATATCCAACGACTAGAACAGGATATTCAAGGTATTTATTCGCAGTATATGTACAGCAAATTATTTGTCATTCAGGCATTGGTTCATTTATGAGCAGATGATATTGCCTTCTTTTGCTCTCCTGGTTTTAGGTCTTTGTGATGTTCTTTCAAACCTTCTATTATCTCTCATTGAAAACATGGTTGTAAATGTATATAGAGGCAGTAGTTAAACTGACATAGAGTCTCCAGAGATTGAGAATAGCTCTTGCTACTGGACCAAACTAAGTACGTGCTTCCCCACACTTTCACCTTAGGATGGAAACATTTCAAATTTCTTAAATGTTACATAATTTTTGGAACACCAGACACTAGACAAAAGTCCAGCAACCAAGTAATGCTGCACATGCTGTACCACCATCAGAGCCTGTGGAATTGACATGTACTCCACTTGTTGCAGGTATATGGTTTCTGTTCTGGCATTTGAAAAGGTTCAGAGAAACATTTTCACTGCTGATACTGTACCTTGATGTGTTGCAGAATTCCGGCCAGTATTGGAGAGCATCAACTTAGTGGGTCCACAGCTGTGCCAAATATCTCCAGGGGAGGGTGCTTCCACTATAGAAGGTCTTGTCACCCGAGACAACCGTAGATTTGATGCTATTGCTGAACAGATTCAGCGTAAAGGAGAACGTATCCAACTTTCCAAACAGGTAGACAAAACTTGTGGCAAGAGGTGAATTGTTTTAGGTTTGAGTTTTGTTAAACATTTGATGTACGAAATTATCAGGACCAGTTCACGAATTGTTTGGTTGATACATGCATAAAGACAGATAATGTTGTAGATGAGTGTGTGTGTGTGTGTGTGTCCCAAAGTAGATTTGAATTTTGTCTTACAGGAATTTGAGGTTGTCGTTATTTTGTTGCAGTAAATTAATACAATATTATGTAGAAGATAAATGTAATATTGGTTTGTTTTCACTGTATTAATGGATGACACATTTCTTAATTTATTCAGAAGTACTAAAAAATGAGAACTCTGGCCATTGCCAAAATTTTTGGTAGATGTTTCAATTATAAGGGAAAAGGATGTGTATACATGGCAATTATGTATTGCAAGTATGTTTACTGTACATGTCTAAGACTTTTTATGTAAGATTTTTTGTTATGAATACTCAGTATGACAGTTTGCAATACAGATAAGAGCAGTGTACAGTGCTTATGACCGAATTGAATTTGGTGCTTCAGCAATTTAAAAAAAAAAACAATAAACCAAAAAAATTATTCAGTGCCATTATGGAATTCTGTGTTGATTGACATCCCTAATACAAATATGGATATGAAAATTATTTATGTGTGTGTGTGTGTGTGTGTGTGTGTACACATACATACACACACACACACACACACACACACACAGTGTGTAGACAAAAATAAACTATAATAAGTGGCAAACAAGGGTGACCAACAACAAAGACTCTTTTCACATTATATTGACTGTATTCGCTGTGTAGTGTCACAAAATAGCATCACCTACAGTATAGTACTGTGTGTAATAACTATTTTCCTACCCCAGATGTGCTTGAAATTACTGGTCAGTTGTTGGCATATTTTTCTATTCAGTCTTCTTAGCATGTATGTACAAACACAAAACTGATGTAAAGATTTTTAAGCGCATCAGAATTCACATGCATCTTTCATATGGGTACAAAATACGTCTTGTCCACTAAGTATATTACTTTGTCTCTTATCCTGTGATATTTTATACCTTTCAAAGCAGTGCCTTATGTCAGAATTTCTTAATTTGTTCATTTGAATCCCTTTCTTGGTCATGTTTACTGATTGAATCCGTTTTGTTTAGTAACAATTTACTGTATTTTGTAGCGATCACTGGAGGTTATTGGGGACATTGATGAGCTGCTTGAGTGGTTCCGTGAGGTGGAAAGTCAGATTCGTGATGCCGAACCTCCCAGCTCTGACCCAGGTGTCATTAGAGTCCAGCTGAAAGAACACAAAGCACTGAATGATGATATCTCCAGCCAGAAGGGTCGTGTCCGAGACGTTCTGTCCACAGCCAAGAAGGTACAGTTGTGTTATTAGGTGCATTTGCAAAGTGACTATTAGCAAGTGCTAGTCTCAGTGTGTCTGTCCATCAGTCTGTGTTCTTGGAACAATCCAACTCCCTTAGATGGATTTTCATTAAATTTATGTGATGGATTTTAACTAAAACTTGTCAACACATTATGATTTTGTTTAAAATCGAATAAAAATAACAGACACTATGTGAAGGCTTACATGTATATATGTAACTGGTCTTTATAGTGGATACAGGCTGTGTTCTCTGGGAGGTGTGAAGGGAGGCCAAAGAAACAAGTGACAATATATTTTACAAGACAGGTACACGATTTCTATGGGAAACATTATATATTGCTCTCTACAGGAGGAGTACAAAGATACAATATATTGACTTTTGCAGCATAGGTGCAAGAAATGAGGCAGCAGGTGAGAACCTAGAGAAACAGCTGATGATCTAGACATATCATTCCATGTAAAAAACAAAAGTAGTGATTTTGTTTTGACTGCCTATAATAGGTACCACTGCAGTAATAGGAACAATAAAAAAATGAACACACCAGAAGTGTTATGCTAGCTGACATGCTATAACTTGTTACTTATTACACCCACTTCATGTTTGTGACTAGCAAATTGCTTCCTGTGTGTAAGGTAGACTGAATATTTATTACTTGTTAACACAAATGATTTGCATGTCTTTTAAAAAAGAAAGAATTAATGGATTAAAATATAAAAATGTAAAATAAAATTCCCAAAGAAGGTGAGGATTATCAGTTTTTATGTCCTTAACATTTGTTAATTATCAGTATTCATGTCTTCACACTTGTTAGTGAGCAGGTGCATAAATACCAGGAAACAGCTGACATTACTAGAAATTTGTTCTCTAGGAACCCAGGCCTCATGTACTTGACATATAGATCTTGAGAACTTCATTGAATAGAAGTTACATGCTGCATAGTCTACTGTAGTGTGGGTCATAGTTGCCCTGCTTGGAACTACCTCATGAGACTTGACTTGTATGTATGTACTACACATAGTATTATTATTTTATTTTTGTATCTAGTGACAGATGATATTTTTGTATTCAGTTACAGACATTACTCATCTGTGATTGGTAGTTCTCACAGCACTGGTGATAAAGATTCAAGTCTACTGGGCCACTTATCACACTGGCTGTTAAATAGCTTCCATCATTTAGCAGGAGCAGTGCAAGTCTTTTTGGACTGCTTTTCCCTGTAGATAAGGGCTCTGTGCCCCTTCCAAACGTTAGGAACTACTTACCAGTCAGTGCTCCATCAGAAAGGTTGTCACACCAGCTACTATATTTTTTAAGTCTCATATTCCAATCTTGACTCGGAGAAATGCTGCTTATGACAGGGATTCGTTGTGATTTTGGTTATGTTTACCAGGTAAATAGTGGTGTAGTGCTCTACAATGGGCCATGAAACTTCCCACTTTATGTTTCTTGCTGTATAACCTTTGCAGTTGTCACAGCATTGTAAAATTAACTAAGAGTCCATCTTCATTGCTCTGTTGAAGAGTAGATGCCAAGTTTATAGTTGCATTGTTCATTCCTTTAGGTGTTGCGTGAGTCTGCTCAGCATGAAGATACATCAACTATTCGTGAAAAGATGGAAGATCTGCGTGAGACAATGGACACAGTGTCTGCATTGAGCTCCGATCGTCTAGGTGTGTTAGAACAGGCTCTCCCACTAGCAGAACATTTCCATGAAACTCATGCTGGACTGGTGAGTTGGCTGGATGAAATGGAACAGCAGGTGGCCATGCTGGCAATGCCAGCTCTGCGACCAGATCTCATTACTCAGCAGCAAGACAGAAATGAGGTGGGTATTGTGGACCTGGAATATCACTAATTGAAACCTGTGTGTTGACAGTATTAGGCCCATCACTTGCACAGCCATTATCATCATACCAGTGAAAATAATTGTGTTCCAACATCAGACATGAGTTCCTTCACCATTAGTGAGTCACATTACTGTTAGCATAATTAATGCAAAATTTATCCATTCATTGCCTGGGCCTAATTTTCTAATGGTAAATTAATCTGCATTTGCTTACTGCCATGTTAATGTCATCATGCATCTTCCATTATTAAAAATTCTACGTATATGACGATGCATGTCTCATGTAGGATATTTTTGTTCGTGATTAGAATCTAGTTGCTGCTGTTGATTATTGAATGTTTTAAAGTGTGTTATTTAACAACACTATCAGTGCGCGCGCGTGCAACCCCCCCTCTCTCTCTCTCTCTCTGCGTGCACCCACGTACGTGGGGGGGGGGGGCGTGCGTGCGTGCTGGTGACTATTGACTTGTGCTGTGTCTTCGAAGGTATGGTTTTACAGTGTTACCATCTTACCATCTTGGAAGAGAGTATACACAGTTTAATCTGCCATATGAAGAGACACAGACTGATATTGCCTGACCTCTAGTGGCAAATGCCCAAGTGCATTGTCACACCCATCCCATAAGGGTGAAATATGTTCAGTATTTGTGGTGCATTAGGATATTGTTTGTATGCATGTAATGAATTATTGTTTGCTGTTGGCCTGTATAAACCCACTTGAAATGTGTCGCAGTGCACTTAAGAATGATACATCTTTGTTTCAGATGTTTGTTCAGTCAATCTCTGAGCACAAGCCATTGGTAGAAAAACTGAATAAGACTGGTGAAGCTCTGATCAAACTGTGTAATGATGAAGAAGGAGGGAAGGTTCAGGATATCTTGGATGCCGATAATGCTCGCTACGCAGCCCTCAGAAGTGAACTCCGACAACGACAGCAAGCACTGGAACATGCATTACAGGTGCGTTTGTTTTGAATGGAGCAGCTAAAATGTGCTAAAATGACTCCATTATTTGGTGTATGTTAGTCACACACTCTTGAAAAGTGGTGCCACAAGGATAAAATTAAACAGAGCTACTTCAAACCATGCAACAGTTCTAAGAGTATAAATATTTGCACCTTCAAGTTGTACCAGCTTGTGAACTTGGTAGTCAGAGCTCAAGAAATTTGCTGACCAGTTGCTACGGGTGATGAACAGAGACTGACAAGGAGTACTTTTAGTTGTGGAGTAAATTTTATATATTCTTAATTTAATAAGTAATTGCCTCTAATTACTGTTAAAGTGCATAAAGCAAATTAAAGTACACAGTACTTCATTCCCAGAGTTTAACATTTAAGATTTGAGTACTTAAATCTTTTGTGTGCAGATAACCTCTATGAAGTACAGTATTAGGTTGTGTATTAGTGGAGTCTCTGAAATGCCCAGACGTCATAAGTTGCACTTTTAGAGTCCTCCCAGTAGTGATATATTTATTTGACATTGCTTGGAAATCGTCGAAATCCACAGTCTCTTTTAAACGTCATCGTAATTTGTGGTTGCTAGAATTTTCTTAGTTGCTGTAATTGCAGTTTGTCTTAGAATTTTGTGTACATATTTCAAGACCATTTTAAGCATGAATTATCAGGAATTGAAACACAAAACTGTCCTGTCATAAATTTGTAACATGGAATGAACTTTACTTAATTCTTTACAGGAGTCCAGTAAGTTCTCTGACAAACTGGAAGGTATGTTGCGTGCTTTGGGATCAACAGCTGACCAGATCAACTCAGCAGAGCCTGTCTCTGCGCATCCTCCCCGTATCCATGACCAGATGGATGAGAATGCAGCTTTGGTTGAAGATCTGGACAAACGAAAGGAAGCTTTTGCAGCGGTAAAGAGAGCGGCTGATGATGTCATTAGCAAGGCTGGTAACCGCGCTGATCCAGCTGTCAGAGGTAGGCATCTCAGTAATAACATAAAGCCTTTAAGCTTGTCTCTAGGTGAAGGTAAAGGAATCCCTGTGCGGGGCTATTTCAGGCCCTGAGGGTTCGAGGAGGTTGAGAATTACAGATTTTGAGACATTCAGCACATGAAGGTGGTAAGGTTATCAACCCTATGCACCGACCGCCTTTACCCACCAGGAAATATTCCTCATACTCATTTCTATTAGAGGGTGAGTCAACCCCAGGGCCATATTGCTGCCAGAAGGAATATGTCAATGAAAAATTCCAATGACAACATCGGGAATCGAACCCACAGCCTTCTAGCTTGTAGCACAGTGCCTCAACCAACTGCACCACTGCATGCCCCCAAGACTCATCTCTACCATCATTAAAATGTTGAGATTCCTTATAAGATCACATTTTGTTTTGCGAACACCCCCCCCCCCCCCCCATAAATTTCGGCCAAATAAAAAGTATTATCCTTGTTGTTTATTCAACCTTTCCTCTTTTTGGGGTGGGGTGAAGTGATTATGTTATATGTTTATTTT
>Ga0123354_10001425_pt1 | contig 29033 bp, 16 predicted proteins | sample TergutLab28metaG_2_FD_97872 | JGI IMG/M metagenome (GOLD analysis project Ga0123354, IMG submission 97872) | Labiotermes labralis P4 segment gut microbial communities from Petit-Saut dam, French Guiana - Lab288 P4 | ecosystem: Host-associated > Arthropoda: Insects > Digestive system > Gut ... | reverse complement strand
TTTTTAACATATATTTTAGAACTAACTTACTGTAATACCGCGGGATCCCGTAGGTAACTATTTCAGAAGTACCTTGTATGTTTCAAATTTTATAAGCCTGAGGATGACCCCAAGGGGTTGAAATATGCAGCTACATTGATTGTTTTCAGCTTAACTTTACATCACATTGTTGTGTAAGATGGACAATAAACAACATTGTTACTTAGCACAATGGGATGGATAATCCACAATTTAGTATTGTGTAAATGATTTACAGCAATGTCTTCTGAAGAGAACCCTGTGACTTGGCCTATGGTAATTGGAAAAGCTCAGTCTTGTGATGAAGTGACAATAGTGGACAAGGTCACATTTTCTGAGTGCAGTAACAAACAATTACTTGTATATACTTTGGTCAATATAGGTACTGTCTTGATAATCTGGAATATTGGGTAGTCTGGCACCTGTCCAGTCTTGAGAGTGTCAGATTAAAGAAATTCTACTCTTCTAATGTAATTTGTGCTTTCAGATGATAAATTTCCACCTTGTTACCATAAATCTTGGATTCACTATCATGGTGTATATTATACAATGAAAAATACTCCCCCCCCTCCAAATACATTCTGTTTCTTTAAGCCATCTTCAATGCCTGCTCATATATTCACCACAACAGAGCAACATTTATGTACTTCAGCAAAGGTGATGCTGGAAACTGTGCAAGTAAAAATTAGGTTTAATCAAACAATAGAAGAACCCAGTGGAGTGCAAGGATTACAATGGGAGGAACAATGTAACAGAACTATAGTAATGGAAGTGAATTAATTTAAAAAGTGACAAGACTTCTTTATGGTACAAATTTATGTAATTTTAAGGTTTTTAAGTATTTTGCACAGTTTATATAAATGGACACAAACAGGCACCAAGAGGCTGAACCATTTTCACAAGAAAATAAGTAACAGCAGGACGTGTTGATGGACGTCACTGTAACCAAATAAATGTCAGTACCATAAGGAAATGCAGGTTGATGGCAAACTCTCATGTAGCAATGGTATTTGTTAGAAGTCTGATACAGGATGCAATTTTAAATTAGGAAGTACTGTAGTGTGTTGAAAGTAGGCAGTATGTGCATTGTGTGAGAATATGTGAACAAACATCTAGAAGACAATAATAAAACCTTAAAATTGTAAAGTGATCTGCATACCCAGAGTCAAAATTCAGCATCGGTCCGTAGGTTTTTCAACTGCTGAATTGCATATAATATCCTAGACATAACAGTACTTTTAGATTATTAGAATTCCTCACACTCTTTAATTTTCATGAAAATACTTTACAGAACATGTTGAACTTTGCGTGCAATTATAAAGTGAATCCCTTCCCCTTTTCAGAAGATGAATTTGTAAAAAAAAATTGTCATATATTTGGGTAAATATGGTACTTCAGCAAAAGGTGATGGAGGAGACTACAACAGAAAGTGCCAAGTGAATCTTACATGAGACTACAACAGAATGAGCCGGCAAGTGAATCTTACATGAGACTGCAACAGAAAGTGCCAAGTGAATCTTACATGAGACTACAACAAAAAGTGCCAAGTGAATCTTACATGAGACTACAACAGAAAGTGCCAAGTGAATCTTACATGAGATTACAACATAAAGTGCCAAGTGAATCTTAACATGAAACTACAACACAAAGTGCCAAGTGAATCTTACATGAGACTACAACAGGAAGTGCCAAGTGAATCTTAACATGACATTAGCTATAGAGGAATTAATTTCACTCCTAGTAAAAAAAAAAAACTCATGACTAATGTCATGCCATGTTATTGCTACTGAACCAATTACTTAGTCTACTTTCTGTCCCAAGTTTGATTCCTGCGGGAGGCAAGAGATTTTCCACTTCAAAGTGTCTTGACTGGCTCCAGCAACCACTCAGCCTCCTGTTCAGTGGGTTCCAGGGTTAAAGTGGCCAGGGCATATAGGTGACCTCAATCCAGTGTCAAGAGTAAGACTGAATGGTGTTATACCTCTACTGCTGCTGTGGCACTTAATTAATCACAGGGAGCGTGGACCACTTCAGTGCTCTTTGTTCAATGCCTACTGCGTGGTTTTGAATAATGTAAGCATTACTAAAATTCCAACAGCCTTAATCAAGGCTATAAAGCACACAAAGGCTGTTGCAGTTTTAATAGTACCTATTACTTACCTAGCCTAAAAATGAATAATTAGTTTATTACATCACCATGTTGAATATTTTTGTATTTCCATTTGCACTGTTGAACCTGCTTACCAGTTTTCATTAAAACTGGTATGAATTGTTAAGCCATTGGAGACCATAATATGATTAAAATTTTGCAGAACAGTGTTTAATGGTGTTGAAATTATTAAGTCAGTGTTTCACAACATTCCAAAATACTAGGTGACAAGACTGGTAGGGCTTTCACTTTCTGTGCAAAGAAACAGAGCACAAGATAATAACATGATAGACTTGACAGCAAACCTAACCACAAACTGTGCTTATATATTATGCTTTATGTAGGAAAGAAACACATCATACACCATCGTCACAATGTTGATATACATGACCCGATATATGGAGCTCAGAAAGTAGAAGTTTATTACCTGGGTTGGTGGCCAGACTAACCAGTCAACCTGCAAAAAATATGTGTAGGTCAGTTTATCATATGTTCCACATGAAAATGTACAGATTCATTCATGCATTGTGAGAAATCAATCTGAATTTTAAAAATCTGACAGTGATTAAATGTAGGTCTGATTTCATTAAGTTCTGACATCAGGAAGGAAACCACACATTAAAAACAAAATTAATGGTGACAGCTAATGGCTAAGAGTGTTACTCAGTTGTTATAAATGACCAAAGTGTTACTATTTTTATACTTAGGTACCATATTAGGTCATATTAAGTTGAAATTTATGTTGGATGGAAACTTTTTTACCTCTGGAATCAATTGAAAATCATATTGTGGGATGTAGGGGCAGCTAAATTTCCTTTCACAAGTTTTCACCTGACAAGTGGCTTTCAAGAAATTAATTAAGTCATAAGCTGTGGGATTACTGTAATTGTCAATATTTGCTGTGTTCACTGACCCCATAAATGGCAGAAGGATCTGTTTACTACATACAAATATTATAGCATAGAAGGTTTTTGTTAAACACTTCTTTTCCTGTGGACTTGTGAGTTAAAACTTCCAGTATCATGTTCTGCTTTTCAAACCTCAAAATAAAGAAACACCACCAAAGAGGGTATAGTTTTAAACCATATATTGGGTAGATGAAACAAACAGGCAAAGTTAATGACCACTATAGTGTTGGCCAGTGATAATGCCACATTTTTTTATGTTTTCTTGTGTAAGTTCTTCATTGAAGACAATACTTTAGTGTGTCCTAAGCTAGATCACATTTTTTTTTAATAATGCTCAGTTTAAGGACTAGGCAAAGATAAATTTCCTGGGTCCATATACAAAACAATTTCCTGGCTACAAAATTCTCACATGGAAAACCTTGGTTACTGGATTTTTCACATATATTGTTTTCTTCAGAACACACATTTCATTGTGTGTACTCACTAGCTGGGCCACAAAAAGAATTCATTCTACTGTCAACAATTTTAACACAAATATAAAAGTAACTGACATTTGAACACGTTATTGGCACTGTAAAAGCAATCCCATTACAGGCCTGGACAGGCCCTGAGGGTTCCAGGAGGTTAAGGCTCCCAGATTTCAAGACAATCAGCACATGCAGGTGGTAAGTTTGTCAGCCCTATGCACTGGACGCCTTTACTGCCCAGGAAACATTCCTGGCACTCATTTCTGTTAGAGGCTGAGTCAACCCCAGGGCCATAGTGCGGCCGGAAGGATTATGTAAATGAAAAATTCGAATGGCACTATCAGGAATCGAACCCACAACCTGCTGGCTTGTAGTGCAGTGCCTCAACCAACTGTACCACCACATGCCCCACTACTAGTCCAATCACAAAGCATCATATCCTATCCCATCTTCAGCAAAATTGCTCTGAGAACCTGAAATCTTACATGGTTCTTTACTGTCTGGTTGCATTGGTCATGCTAAAACCTATGGCTTCTACCAGAGTTTGTTATTAACACACGCACTATACTTATGGCAACTGTACCATATAAACAGAGAGAAATTTCATCTTTGATTCTGAAATTATTTCATCCCATGTATGGCCCTCAAGGTATCCCATTCCAAAGAAGAATATACATATGCAGATTGGTGATGCTATTAGCTGATCTAAGAGTATTTTCCTCGATATGCTTTTAAAATCTCTTCCTGGGAGGCTCCGGTCCAAGAATTTATAAAATATGTGCTGTGGAGGGCCTTGAGCCAGGCCAATAACAAACATGCGACCTACAAAAAATATAAAAACTGATCATAAAAATATCCTAATGATAAAGTCAAAGGACATTAGTAATTTGCACCTCGATAACAAACCTGTTCTCTTCCAGTCAAAACGTTTGCTCGCAGGAGCTCTGCGTTTTTCAATTTCCTGTTGAATTAAATCTCCAGCTGCCATGAGCACTCCGGAAGAAACAGTATTTATCAAAAGCAAATATTTTCCAAACGTTTTATTGAGAGTGCCATTCACGTTTGTGTGTAATTTGCAACAATTTTTAATTGAAATGTTGTGTAGGAATCTAAAGTAAATGCACATTACAATATAAAGTCACGTGCACATCAATATATCGACGATTGTATTTTGTTCATAGTCTCTTTGCGGACTTTTCTAATTTGTTACTACGGTGACAACATATATTATCTATTTCAATTTGCAGCAAGATGTACTTAGCGTAAGTCTGATACGAAACTCATTTTTCGTTAGGAAGACATATTCTATGCATTAACGCGGAAGCTCGTACGTAACAATGCTGTTCCTAATACTATCCTGTTCAACAGGGTAACAGTTGGTTACATTTGGTAAGGTCACCACAGTTGGGTGCAAACCCGATAAATGTGTGTATTTCTGAAAGCAGGCTATGCTGCTGATGACGAGGTATGGAATGGCGGCGTCTGAGTTATCAATGTCACGGCTCCTGAAATTGGCGCATAAATTCAACTGTTTTTACTTGTCAGGTATTTATGAAGAAATATTTAGTGATCTAACAGGTTCATTGATGCAGTCATCGTTATGCTTTTCTTCAGACTAAGTCATTTTGCGCTTGTTAGTGATTGCGTGCAGTATTGATTTCAATAACGCCTACTTTGTTACTAGCCGTTGTGTATACATCGATCTCACATGCTTTATTGTGTTCAGGTTTTATCATTTCTGATGACTGGATGGAAACACGGAGTTACAGTGTCAGTTTAACCGAAATAAATGTTTTAGCATGGATGATGTATTAATTGGGGGTTTGAAATTTTAACAAACTTGCCGAATTAAGTTTCATGTTGAACTGGTGGAGTGAATGTGAAGCAGGATATTTTTGATTGGGGTATGTGTATGTCATGTATCGTGTGTGACGTCTCTACACCAAACATTTATATGTAAAAACAAGCATACAGCAGTTTTTAAATCACTGGTAGTTATGTGTTGTAGTACTGGTGCATGCAATATTACTTTTCATCTTGCAGTGATGACAATATTGACAGCCATGCTTAAAGTTGTGATTATGAGTAACGGAACAATGAGTAAAGGAGAGAGAACAAAAGAACTTGTTCAAAGCTCTTAGGAGGCTCTGAGTGATATTAACAGTCGTTAGTATATGTGTATTCTTGAAGGAGTCTTTGGTAGCATTGTTTACACAGTGAAATTATATCCTACCCAGGCATTTAAGTGCTAGAGTATTAAGTGACCCATTATGTGTTCAGGCCACACCCTTAGCAGGTTTCTTAATAACCTGCCTGCAAACAAATTTATCATAAATTTTAATATTACCTCTTTTCATAAATATGCATAACAGATAATAATATTGTGTTAGTTTATGATTGTTTTATACCTACAGAAGCAGTGAATTTCAGATAAATTTTTTTCATCTTTCCCTTTCATTCTTTCCATCCATCTTTCTTTCCATTTTACTTCTTTCTTCCTTCGCAGGAGGAAGAGGCACAGAACATTGACAGACCACCAAATATCATGTTGCTAGCACTCCTGCTCTGTTCTTGGTAGGTCTGTTTTTTACTTCTCAGCCTGGCAGCTGGCTTTCTTGACTGATCAATCTTGTTGGTGTTGTTTTCTTAAGACTGTGCAGACATGCTGGTTTCTTCTGCATCAATCACTGTCATCTTCAAATTGAATGCTGTATATTCAGCATCATTGAGTTACCACCATTAAGAGAAACCTGTCATAATAATTTTGTATTTTTAGTGACTGGAAAGAAAATTTCTGCACTCTTGGAATCTATGAATCTGGCCCATTAGACACTTGATATGAAGTATTTGTATGATTCATATCTATGTTGTTCTGAATGTTAGATAACAACCACAGATACTGAACTTGTTGCAACAAGTAGTTTGAGTAAGGTGCTGTGTTTGATCCTGGTGCAGCAAGAGGTGGGTTTTCTTAAAGAAGAATGCACTGGAACTCTGAATGTGTTGGGTATATGAACTGAAATTCATTGTTAATTATGTAGAGTATTTCGAATAGCCTTTACTGCAGTTACTTGTGAAATGTTCTGTGCCATAATCTAAAGTTTGTTGGACTAACTCATGAGATTTTTATGCCATAATATCAGGATGTTAGCAACTATTTCTTCTTTTATTTAATGCAGCTTGTGGTTGTCGAACATGTAAATAGTATTTTGTAGCCACCTAAGCCCTGATTTAGATTGTGAAGACTTTTATGCTTAAGAGTGAATGGGAAAATGACCAGCGATGTTACAGGAAGTAATTTTAAGAGTACAGGATTTCTGAAACTAAGGTTCTGACACCAAGATATCAGAGCTGGTAAGTTTTGAATTTTGGGTTCTTTAGAAGTTATTGTATTGTGAAGACAAAACATATTGTTAATCAGCTGTTGATAATTAGAACAGGTTTAAGGCCTTTGCTTTCTTGGGGAGTTTCATTTTGTTAGAAGTCAAATTGAAAACAGCACAAGTTTGTAGACACTTGACATTTATTGTTCATGTTCAGCTGTTGAAAAACTGGTTGTATTTAAATAGCAATGGAAGTTAAAATGATAAGTGACGACTTATGTTTTTCATCACTGTCAGTGGCCATCTTGTTACATAAGACACTGAGAAGTAAATTTCCATATATTTTCCAGAATGTAACTGAATGTGATTAATTTGTTGGGGTGAATGCTGTGCTTTTATTTCCTTGCCTAACATATAAATCTGAACACAGATTTTCTCCTAGTCTTAGTATTCCTTATCTATTTTGGCTTTCCAGTTTATACTGTGCTTAAAAGTACTTCATTGCAGTTACCCTGTTTAAGCTTATTTTCCATTTCTGTGGCTGACAAATACAAGATTGTGAAAGGAATGAGTGCACCATAATGATTGTTAATATCCTTAACATATGAAGAGCACAGTAATTGTTTATTTGTTTTTAATATATCTGTGTGTATTGATTTTAATCTATAGAACGACAGCAGGGATACTCCCGGCCCTTTATCGTTGAAGGCTATCAGGTGGGGTTGGTGAGGCGAGATGTAATGTTGGAACTGTTACGTTATCCGCATGTATTTCACGTTCAGCCAGACTCAGTTGAACTCAACCCAGCCTTTAGAGACTATGATGAACGAAGCTCAAAAGTCGAAGCAGTCTTGAGAGAATGTCGATCCAATAATGTATTCATCACCTTAAAGGGATGGCGGGAGGAGGTAAGTACTTCATGATATTTATGGGTTTTTGTGTAAGGCTTGGCACTGTTTTAGATCACCATCCCCCAGACTGCTCTTGCTCTCTGACCTGCTAAGAATTATTTAAATGCAGTAAGAAGGTTTGAAAAGCTCAAATTGGTCTACATGCCTTTCAGCGTTTGTATGTGTTCATTGAAAGTAGTATATACAAATAAATAACTTTTTTATTTGTTTTTATGCATCCCATCTGCTCATCATGTTTTTCCAGTACTTGATTATAATATATAACATCCAAGGTATACACACCATCATCATCTCTGTAATTTGTGTAATACAAAAAATTGTTAATACATTATCTGTAGGTGTGTTTATGATTAATTCCATACAAACATGTCTCTCACATAATTAATACATGATTTACTATCAATTGGAAAGTAGTTTGAGACCTCTGCAGCTTATGATTGTAGCATTGGTAATGCCATGAAGTGGGAAGTGATACTGTGATGGGAATTTGTTTTTGAACATGTATGAAATGGGTGTATGGCAAATCTCAAGTAAGGGAGAGTGCTTTTTGGGTTGTTTGCTATTATGTAGATCCAGAGGTGGATCCAAAAATGGCTCATGAGGCATATTAAAAAAATATTTCTGGCACTATGTCAATTTCAGATCTTGGCAATATGTGTGAAATATTTAAATGTTTCATGCTTGCGCTGCAGCTGTTTTCATCTTCCATCTGTCACATTACAGCTCACATTGAGTGCATAAGTGACATTCTTGTCACATAATGACTACTTTCTGCATATCACCAACTTTCCTGTTAGTGACTCTTTATAGGCTGTTTTATTTTGAAGGCAATGTTTTCTTTTGAATGTGACATTCTTCCTATAGTATGTGATGATACAGAATTGTGTAAATAAAATAACGTATGGTATGGGTAGCAGACTCCTAATATAGAGTAATTCTTGTCTCATCCTGAGAAGCTATTTAAAGACAGCTCCTGTCACTTCTGCAGCCAATGGTTCGTGTCCACAAGAGCCTGCCACTAGTGTCTGTTCTGAACCAGAAGAGTCTAGTTCACAACCATTCACCCTGTTTCTCTAATACTATATTCATTATCTTTCCATCTGTTCCTTGCAGTGGCACAGTTGGTTGAGGCACTGTGCTACAAGTGGGAAGGTCACGGTTTCGATTCCTGATGGTGTAATTGGAATTTTTCATTGACATAATCCTTCCAGCTGCACTATGGCCCTTGGGTTGACTCAGCCTTTAACAGAAATGAGTACCAGGAATATTTCCTGGGGGGTAAAGGCAGCTGGTGCATAGGGCTGACAACCTTGCCACCTTCAAGTGCCAATTGTCTTGAAATCTGGGAGTCTCAACCTCCTTGGACCCTCAGGGCCTGTCCAGGCCTGTAATGGGATTGCTTTACCTTTTTTTTTTTTACCATCTGTTCTTAGGTCTTCCATATGATCACTTATGTTTAGGTTTTCTGACCAAACTTCTATGTGTTCCTCTTCTGTCCCATGCATGCTATGTGCCTGCACTTCTCATTCACCTTAATAATATGTGGTGATGGGTAATATGGAAGTTTAGAGCTTAGGGAGATCAGTTTTTTATGTTATCTTTTGTTAAAGTGAGTATTATTTGAGAATATTGAAGAGGTTTGATTTGAGCAAGGAAACGAAGTTAAGTTTGAATAGTAGGAATGATACAGAACTTGAAACTAACAGTAATTTAAAAAATATTACAGACTTGTATAGGGACATCAGTGACTTTAAGAAAGGTTATCAGCCTAGAACTAATGTAGTAAAGGATGAGAGGGATGATTTAGTCACAGACTCCCTCAGTATTTTGGCTAGGTGGAGGGACCATTTCTGTCAGGTGTTGAACGTGAATGTGAAAAATTATGTTAAGCAGACAGAAATAGACACAACAGAACCACTAGTGCCTGAGCTGAGTGCCTTTGGGGTTGAGTTGGCTATTGAAGAGCTAAAAAGTCACAAATTACCAGATATTGATCAAATCCCAGCAGAATTGATTAAGGTAGATGGTAGAACACTTCACTATGAGGTCCATAAACTTATTACTACTGTTTGGAAGAAGGAGGAATTTCCTGAGGATTGGAATTGTACCTGACTATAAGAAGGGCAATAAAACAGATTGTAGTAATTATAGGGGCATATCACTTTCGCCAACTACATAGAAAATTTTATCCAACATGCTGCCGTCAAGTTTAACTCCAAGTGCAGAGGAAATTATTGGGGATCATCAACGTGGATTTTGACATAACAGGTCAGCTACTGATATTCTGCATTTGTCAAATACTTGAGAAAAAATGGGAATACAGTGAAGCAGTGCATCAGTTCTTTATAGACTGCTAGAAAGCTTTTGATTCAGTTAGGAGGGAGGAAACAGGGTAGTGAGGAAAACCACACAATGAGGAGCTTAATGATCTGTACTCCTCACCCAGTATTGTTCAGGTGATAAAATTGAGAAGAATGAGATGGGCGGAGCATGTATCACATATGGGGGCGAGGAGAGGCGTTTACAGGGTTTTGGTGGGGAAACCTGAGGGAAAGGCACTACTTTGGACACCCAGGCATAGATGGGAGGATAGTATTAAGATGGATCTTCAGGAAGTGGGATGTGGGGGTATGGACTGAATTGAGCTGGCTCAGGATAGGGACAGGTGGTGGGCACTTGTGAATGCGGTAATGAACCTTCAGGTTCCATAATATGTTGGGAATTTCTTAACTAGCTGAATACCAGTTAGCTTCTGAAGAAGGACTGTGCTCCATGGAGTAAGTATGTAAGTAAGTAAGTAAGTAGGAATGATACAAACCTCCCCAGTATTTTATCTTTTTTCAGGAATGCTAGTATTTTTCAAAAGATAAAAGTACCAAAACACAAGCAACTAGCTACTGTAATTTGTATTTACACATGTAGTAAGCCCTTCTTGAATCTGTTATTGAACTTTGAATATTGAACATGTCCGTAGGTCCAGTTTTTGTTGTACATCATATTTAAATCATATTTTTTGCAGTCCCATGTTTGTACAGAGTGCGTTAGTGAATCAGGCGATTTTGCAACACTGTTTTTTCTGGTTCAGCAGCACTGGGGCGGATGCATCTATCACCATTTTGCTGCCAACTCTAAAATGTTTTAGTTGCAATGAAGCTGTGGACTGGAGCACAATGTGCTTTTGCTGTGAAAGCGTTTTACAAAAACGGTGACAGTTTTGTGATCGTTCAGCGTGAATTTTGAAGAGAATTCGGGATTCATCGCAATCATGCTGTTCCATCAGCCCATGCCATCAAGACCTGGGATCGAAACTTCAAGGCTACTGGTTCTGCACAAAAGAAGAAAGGTGGTAGTGTAAAAACAGTACGTACACCCGAGAATATTGCAGTAGTGAGAGAGGCCATTGAAAGAATTCCACACTGTTCTGCACATCGCCACTCTGTGTCACTCGGTCTGTCTGAAGCCAGCGTTTGATGGATTTTACACAGTTCAGGAGTTAAAACATTGAATTCAGCAAGAAGTCACACGAATTCCTGTGGAGATGCTTCAGAGAGTAATGGGTGACGTTTGTGAGAGACTTACCGAGTGCCTAGAGCGGAATGGTGGTCATCTGAATGTGATATTTTTGGAGAGCAGGACTTTTGTATTCAGTGTGTTCAATTGTTAAATGGGTTAAATTGAAAGTGAAAAAATCTAAATTTTTTTGTGTATACATTGTGTTCATATGCGTTAAAACTAAATAAATGAAAGCATTTACTGTTCAAGACATTTTTAAAATTGCCCAATTCACTGACCCACCCTGTATATTGTAGTCTACAGCTGTAGATACGTTGGTCTTGTTAAGTTTAATGCTTGTGTATCTTGTGTGACAGCAGGCACATGTATCATGTCACTCTAGTTCCATGGTAGTGGAGTTAGTCTGTTCATGAAAGGTGTTTACTGAAACACATAGGAGAACAAATAAATGGGTATTGTTACACATTTAAAACATTGAAAGATATGTGCTTTGATGGTGCTTAGTGCCTGGTTAAGACAAGCTAATTCAAGTACAGCTTCTCTGTCTCCTGTACAGTAACACTGCTGATAAAGTGTATATTTTGATCTGTGCATAACTTTTGGAATGGATGGAAACAGGAGAGGGGAAAAAATGTTTGTAGTGATGATAATGGTAGCAACAAAAGTAATAGGAACCATGAGTTGTAAAATATAAGCTATGAAGTGTCATTGAATTGTATAATGCATATAATTATTATGTTTGTTTAATTAGTGTTATGAAGTACGAGCTGCATTCTCCAGCCATTCACTGCTCAAGATGGACCGATCAGCCACATGTAAGTTAAATTTAATATTCTGTGTTGGATTGGTGTGTGTAGGCAAACTTTTGACTTGTTTTCTGCTGCTAATCATGGTTTACAGCAATCACTGACTATGGGGTACTTGACATTTTGTCACTATCATTTTATGAAGGGTGTTCAGAAAGTAATGCATCCACATTTGTATCTTGACAAGGTCTTGAAATGAAACAAAACAAAATATAGGTCAGAATGCATACTTTGTTTCTGTACCTCTCTTTTCCACATAGTCTCCCACTCATTTGACATGCCACCAGTGATGAACATTCAAACCCATTGCTGTAGAAATCTTTGTGTTGTGCTCAGAACCATTTTCCCATATCAGCTTGAACTTCCTTATCACATGGGAAATGAACTCATTTGAGACATTTCTTGAGAGCTGCAAATAACCAGAAGTCAGGCAGTGCCCATTGTGGGCTGTAGGGAGGGCATGGAACAACTTTAAGTCTGATTCTCTCCGTCTCCGCACCAGTACGGGGTCTGGCATTATCATGATGAAGAAGCATCAGCTTTTCTTCCTGATGAATGTGACTGATTCATTGTTTCACCCTCTTTAGTGTGTTTGATTCGCTTCGACATGGTTGAAAATGAGTCATCCACTTTGAACTGAATGCAGTGCAAACCACTGTTTATGGAGCTATATGTAAAGGACTATTGAATCCCATGGAACAGTGAACAAGTTGGTACATGTTCTGCTTGAAGGTCACACCACTTACATGAGATACCTTTGTGCAGGCATTACTTCCTAAATGCCCCTTTACTGGACTGAATTTCACATCAGACTGTTAATGTAGGCATCTGAGTCTAAATATATAGTGCTTAAATTGAAAATTGAAAGTTTTGTAATATGAGTCCTTGTATTTTATAGCATGATATCTCCAATTTTCTTACCAGACTAGAAGAAAAGAAAAATTAATTTCTGTGGTAATTACTGACATAGTGCTATATATGTCAAAATATTATTAATGTCATGGATTGAGTCTTGGTAGCTAGACTGTGCAAGCCAGTTATATAGATTTAAAGATATATAGGTTTTGAAATTATTTTGACATAAAGCGTGTGCATGAGCTTGAGTACGCTTGTGCATGTGAGCAGAGGCATGGTAAAATAACAGTATTAACAGGTTTGGAAATTTATATATGGTTTAACAATTCTGTGAAGTTTGTGTTCATTTCTATAATTATGTTAAAAATTATGAGACTTTTGCAAAATGCATACTGGTTAAATGGCATGTTTTTCATAGCTTTAACATCTCTTGTTAAAAAAAAAAACATTGTTGTAATAAATATTTAGCATGTTATATTCAAGATATATGCACAGGTGTATGTAGATTCATGTAGTGTGTACATTGACATGGTTGAACAAATTTTAATGGAACTCTCCGGTGTCAGATATCACAAAAATCGATAAAGTGGTTTTCAGGTTGTGAGATCTTCACACCTATAGGATGTTATGCAGCGTTAATTGCTAGTTGGTTACCTACCTTTCGGGACAAACTTTTAGTCCCAACTTAAAGGATCAAGCAGGCCAATCAACGCTGCATGACCACCCAGAAGAGCACATATCTAATTTATATCATGACAGAAGCCTGAAATCTTGGTTTTTGTGTTGTTATGTGTGGACAGATAGACATGGCGAAGTTTGTAGGGGCATTTTGGCACTTCTAGTTGCGAAGATGATAACAATTTAATTTTTATATGGTATAACAATGGATATACATGCCAAAGGTGCAAGACTGTCAGATCCATTGGAGATTTTCCTCTGCATCAGCTGTTGCAAAGTCAGATTTATGTTTGGGGGGATATGAGGTTCCACCATGGTTTGGTGTTTGCATTGTGCTGTAGGCCTCTTTTGTCAGTTGTAATTCTACCATTAGAAGGAAATATAATTGGGTGCAATGGATGCTTCCATTCTTATACCAATGCAAGCTAGGCAAAGTCCAAAAAGGTCAAAATGCCATAATTGAAGGCATGAGAAACAAGAAGCAATTAAGCAAGTTGGGCTTAACTTTAAGAGACTATCTTGTGTCATATTTTGTTCAGAGGTCACAAGTTACTAGTGTTACATGCTAATTTTTCCCATCTTGCATTAAAGTTTACAGTTTTCTAAGCCGAACTTGTAATGCCATTTTTCTTGGTCTGCAGAACCCTCTGATATTAACTTGCACAACACTGCAAAAATGTGTATGTAAAGTTGAGTATGTCATCTCAGGTCTGTTTGGTATCCGTAATTATGGTGTGGACATAAATGGTTATGTGATGAACCCAGAGAAAGGATTGTGCATCTGGCTGCAACGACGCTCAGCAACGAAGCAGACATGGCCTGGAAAGTGGGACAACATGGTGTGTATTAATAGCACTTTTTCCTGAATAAAAATGTTTACAATTTTTGGTAAGGTATATAATTATATTAGTATACAGGTATGAAGGGACCATAGTTGAAGCATCTGGCTTAAGCAGTACTAGCAGAATTAAAAATAAAGGAAAAATGCATTTATCATAGCCCCTAAATGATCTAAAACACAAGTTGTGAAAGTATGAATACCCATAATACGGAGTCCATAACAATAAACAGAACTGTGGAAATGATGCATTGCAGGTAGGTGGAGGTCTGTCTGTAGGTTACGGAATCCTGGAGACAGCCATTAAGGAAGCTGCTGAAGAGGCTTCTATACCAGCAGACTTGATTGCTAAACTAAGGCCTGCAGGATGTGTCTCGTGAGTAACCACATATAATTCGTGTAGACTGCATAATCTCCTTTCTAGTCATCTTCTGTATAAATAATATATTTTTGTTTGTGTAGGTGTGAAGTCAGCGCATGCTTGTCTCCAGCTGTGTGCAAATTAAAGCTGTGAAACCTGTGACAAAATATATCGTAACTTAATTTGATGTTAGTTTTTGGTGATTTTTATAATGTAAAAAAGATTCTTTGTTAAAATAGTTGCTAATTTAGTTTTAAAATATTTTATATTTGACTGATATGCCAGTGTGTGTTAATTCATTTTATTTTGACCAGGTTCTTCTTTGAAAGTGAGCGTGGCCTGTTCCCCAACACTGAATTTGTTTATGATCTGGAGTTGCCAGCAGACTTCGTTCCCAGTAACAGTGATGGAGAAGTAGAGACTTTTGAACTTCTACCTGCCAAAGTATGTTTAACACTGTCATTATAATTAATATAGCAGAAGCTGCAGTTGTGTGAGTTGAAGAGGAGTGTTCTGTATAGAATTTCTCATGTTGGGTTATACAGAATGTCCACGTTAAGGGACCCAGATTTGTTTACTCTGTTTTATGTCATAATAAAGTGAATGTTAAGTTTCTCTTGTTAGGGAAGTTTTGGTTGGCATGTTAGGGACTATAAAAAAATACACACAGAATTTTTTGAAGGGAATCTCTAGTATGGAAATGCAGGGAAACCATAACTTTCAACTCAATTGTATAACTCACTTGGTATAACTTGGATTGTAAAATTGTAGACAGTGTTCTGAAAATGTAGCTTGAATGAAGGGACAGATGTATGTACAGAATTTTGGTTAAAGTATGTATAGGATTGAAACTTAAGGGAAACAAAATTTAGGGCTAAGTTATACAGTTCCAAATTTTTTAAGATAGTCACATCAAGGAAAGTACAATAGGTTGATCAGGTACCTTGGACAGAAACAAAAAGTACAAACAAGATTTAATTACTGATTTATCTTGAAAGGTTATCAAATGGAAGATTGAGAAAGAACTGGGCGGATAATCATTTGGCTTGTTTACAGGATGCTCTTGAGAAAGTGTTCTCGTCAGAGTTCAAGACTACCAGTTGTCCTGTTGTGATTGATTTTCTTATCAGGCATGGTCTTATATCTCCTGAGACAGGTAAGTTGGAGATAAAAACACTTTAATACAATGTCAATCACATTTTGCTATTTATTAGCTGATTAAAAAGTGAGTATTAAGCCTACTAACTTTCTACATTGTGTTTGCCAATGTAATTATTGTCAGCAAGTGTCCAATTTTAATCCCATGCATCTGTACACTAGTAACAACAGATTTATTACTATGAATGTGCATCTTTGTGTTCTAAACTTTGGAATAATGTACAAAGCTACAAAAAAAAATAATTCAGTGTTTTCAGTCATTTGCATTTGTGTGCATTGCTGCCTTAATGGAATGACAGTGTATAACTTACTTACTGCATGGTGCAGAGTCCTTCTTGAGAAGCTAACTGGTTTGCAGCTAGTCAAGAAATTCCCCGCATTTCACGGAACCCAAAGGTTCATTACCGCACTCACAATAGTCCGCCACCTGTCTCTATCCTAGGCCAGCCCAATCCAGTCCATATACCCACATCCCACCTCCTGGAGATCCATCCTAGTATTATCCACCCATCTACGCCTAAGTCTCCCCAGAATGACAGTGTATAAAATTCAGAAAAATACTTGTTGTAATTTACTCATATTGTGCAAGATCAGAATGAAGTTTTCAGTCTTAACACAGGTCTTGTAACTTCAATTTACATATATCATTATATGATAAAGAATTAAAACAAAATACATGTATATATAAGTATCCCTCCATAGGTCATGGCAACTATTTTTTTTTTGTGGGGGGGGGGGAGAAAAAGTGTTGCAGTGTGGGAAATGGAGTATATACATTTTAAAGCTTGTGGCATGTGCCTGTAAATTTTATCATCAGATGGGGGATATATTTATAGCATAGCAGCCACCAGTAGAGGCAAACAAACCATGTGCAATCAGAATCGTGGTTTTATCATTTTTATTGTGGCATACAGAGTGAACATGGAACAAAGAGTACAATACAGACTACTTGTACACACAGACAAGAACCTTAAAAGTAATTTTTAAGGTAGTCTGTGATTCACTACCAATGATGGGAGAAGTGGTGAATCACATTGACATCTCGTGACCTCATCTGTGCTGTGTTGTGCCAAACAAATGTTAAAATGTCTTCTCTGTTAGCAAATTGGTCCTCATGCAATAGCTGCTTCACTTTGGTAATGAGATCATGGTTGGGTGGACTGAGGCTGGGAGAATAGGGAGGGTGTTGTAACAGTTCCCACCCAAAATGCCAGAAAATGTTTAACAATGTCTGCTAAGTGGGCTGTATCTTCATATGGGATGACAGCATATTCAGTTAGTTCTGCATCTGTCTCGCTAACTGCACAACATATTGCACCCCTAGAAGAACAGTGTCACAACTCAAAATCTGTAATTTTTCAGGAGAAGCTTTTAAAGGAAGTGCTATAATTTTCCATGAGTGCAGCGACGACACAACTGCTGTCCAGCGGCAAGTTTTGCAAACTGCGTTATGACACTGTACCTGTTAAAAGTGCATCTGCAAATGTTTCTTTCCATACAAGTAATTTAAAAAATGCCAAATTTCAAGTTGTGACAGTATTCATCTAGGGGTGTGATATGTGGCAATGCAGAAATGACATACAATACTGTGCATTCACAGTATGATCGTATGAAATGGGATAAAACACAGTAAAACCTTGGACACTGTGCATCAAATTTCATAGCAGTGTAACCAAGATATCTCTCTATGCTTTGATTCCCTCACAGTCCAGTTTATTCATCCATATTGTGTTCAGCTGTGGCCACTAACAGGTCTGTGTGAAAGGACATGGAATGTCCACTGCACATATTTCAGCATTTTACACTCTGCACCAACTTTGCAACTGTTTGGTTCATTTTATGTGCTCACCCAATGCTTTGTGTCACTACATGGCACACCTATGCATTTCTGCCATGGCAAAGTGCTGTTCTCTTTTATGAATGTGGTTCCATTTTATGGTCACCAACATGATGTTTCATATGACATGTGTATGCACTCTTGTACATAAACCCCCATCTGATGGTAACATAAATACATGCCACATGCTGTCAAACATATATATTCCATTTCCCATATTACCACATTTTTGCCCCTCTCCTCCACCCCCGCCCCAACAAAATAGTTGCTGCGACTTACAGAGGGATCCTTGTCTGTGTGTGTACGCGCGGTGTGTGACCACACATTCTTTGTATCTTAAACCTCTTTTAACCAAGCAGTAGAGAAGTTTGACACATCCTGCATTTATAAGTTTTTAATCATGTAATACTAAAAATTGCTTGTTTTCATATTCTACATTATTGTCTGTCTCATGTAATTGCAGTTATACTCATATTTGCTTGCAAAATTTGTACCAATCATAACTTATTTCGAAATTATGCTGTCTATTGAAACAAACATACCAAAGTTACTATAGGCATTCTCATATCACACTTGATAGAAGCCACACAATTTGAAGTTCTTGTGCTGATGATTTCATCAGTTTCTTCTAGTGATGTCAGCTGCAGGCCACAGATTTCAAGATCAAGGACTCCAGAATGCTCACATTAGTGAATAAGAGAACAAGCTGTGCAATTTAACAGTATTAAAATCCTCCTGTTCTTTGAGAGGTATTTGTTATACAACTCATGAACTTTTTCAAGACCTTGTAGTCCAATTTTTATTGCTCAGTAATATTTACATATTTAGAGGGGAAAAGTTCCTGATATTTGTATTGGAATATCATGTGACTTTGCTGTTGTTACTGGTGTCTATAGTAACCACTTTAAAAACCTTGTATATCAGCATTATAGAATAATTTTAAAACATTTATAGTGTCTCCTGTACAATGTTAGGAATCAGACAGTGTCTACTTGGCTGTCAAAGAAATCCAACAATATATGAAGTAATGTAGAATTTTTTGTTACAGAACCAAACTTCCCTCAACTGGTAGAGCTTCTACATGTGCCCCTCCAGTCTCTCTACAGATATCACCAAAAACAAGCACCATCTGAAAATGGACAAAACTCGCTATAGCTAAATTATTAATTCTGTAGGATTATTTTCAGAATGTATGAAGGTGATGGCCATAAAATAGAACTGTAACACATTCTAGTCATGCATACTTACTGCATTCTGTTTGTTGCCACTATGTATCATATTGTGAGTTGGAAATATTTGAAGCATGTCCCTCTCTCATACTAGTCTTTCTAGTTGTCCTGCTGGATAACTAGTCTTATAGTCATTATAAATGACCATAAGAGCAAGACATCTCACATTTAATAATGCAAGTTAGGTGACTGGGTTAAAGTTTAACTGAATATGTGAATGAATCTTTCGTTTTATCAGTATTTTTTATGCTTGATAGAAATCTACTTATATAAGTTTATTTATAAAGGACACGGTTTAGAAGGGTACTTACAGTTTATATCCACCTTAATACTGCTGAGAGTTTTAAGTAACCATACTTGGGTTTTCATTTTCACTGCCATGCCTAAGATTGTAGAGTTGCACGTACTGTAGAACTCATTTTGTTTAATATGTGTTCGATAGGGCACATCCTGTATAATGGGGAATTACAGAATTCAGAAGTTCTACATAATTTTTAGTATTAAACTGATGGGAACATAACCTGCCCAGAATTTATGAACTTAATAAAAAGTCGTCAGTTAAAGTGACTGCGTGTGGAGAAGTTGCTTTGTGTTAGGTACACAGAAATGTTTTAAAACTGGAATTGGGTATGGTACATAAAGATTAGAATTTCTTAATATTTAAAATGACTTACTGTCTCGAATGAATTGGATCTTTGAGATTAGAAGGAATGTGTTCTATGGAAAGAAAAATTATGCCAAATTGCTTTAACTTCATACACACACTTTGAGAATTTGTTTGTTTACTGTCTTTTTGTTCATAATTTGCAGTGTATATGATGTCTCACGATTATTATGTAGGTAAACAATGCTTATAATTACAGTCATAGTAGCCATTTATATGGAAGCTTACATATCTTTTTTTTTTAATAGGAATGGAGGGCCTCAAAACTGCCACCAATGCAAAAAGCAACATCGCAGTTGTGACAATAATGTAGGTTTGCTGCAGACCACAAACCATCTCATTGGTTCTCGTTCATTTTTTGTTAGAGGTATTCTTTTGGGAATGTGCTGTTCTGTCAGTCGCGTTACAGTATTGTCTTTGCCTATGGCACCAGTATTTGACACTATGGAATATTTTACCCATAAATCCTGGGTAAAATCCATTCTGATTATTAGGTGATGAAGCTTGCATCCTAAATTCTTCACAGAAATGAGGACTGTGGTATTGAGTAGCCTTCTTAAAAATCTGCTGTACCACGTTTTCATTACTTTCCTCCAGCTAGGCATATTTGCAGCAGCTGATATTTCTTATCAGCACCAACCATGTCTTGGTTAAAATGAATCTGACGTACACAGGCTTCTGTGTTTTGCCCTCTTCATTGTCATGTGGATGTGGATGAGGATGTCAGCAGCACATGCTTTTTGTTGCTCCATTTCAATGGTCCAAACTGGAGCACTGTGCAGTGCAATGATCTTGTCCTTCTATAGCTCAATTCTATTGATTTAGTTACTTTCCTGTTTATGTTGATGGTGCCCATACAAGGAGTGTTACATGATGAGAAATTTTGCCAAAGCTGGAAAATTATAATAATTACACATCTGTAAGGTGTAGCATATGTGTATCAGTATCACTGCTTTCATCTGTGTTTGACAGTTCACTGTCATCAGAATCTGAAATTTTTTCTACAAATTCATCACTTTCTAACGTGTATGAAATATCACTGGGCCACAGACTATTTTTAGTACTTGAAGCCAAGTTTGCGTACTGAAATTCTTATTTGTCTGCACAATAGAATGCTATTTTCTGAGACATACATACATGAACAGCAAGAAGATGAATGCAGCATCTATTCACAGTCTCAGATTCAACAAGTACCTTCAAACTAACCATTAGAAGGGAATAAATATTGTACATTGTTTTGTGTATAGGCACCTTACAGAATTCTCAAGTACTAATAAAAATGTCAATGAAGTAGCATTGGACCATAGAAAATAAACCGATTTTTATATGCTACAGACAGTGATCTGCATTTGAGTTCCACTATTCCTCCAACAGATCACAGCACTTCAACCGGTTGTCTGGAGTGCAACCTTATAGTCCACAAAAACTAGTAATAAGCAATGTGCCACATAATAATTCAAGTACCAGTGGCAAAGGACAAAGTTTGTTATTGACAGATGAAGACCATTCTGATACTACAAATATTATGAAAATGGCTGTGATCTCTCTAAAGCTAATGGTACTATAAAACATATAAGAAATTGCTGTGTAGTGTGAGTATACTCATTCTTTGGCATGTGATACCTGCAGAATGCTCGTATACTTGGCAATCCCCAAAACTACATCTACTGATGTAAAATCTGATTAAGAGTAGTAGTTTGTTTCCTAAATGTATCAGCACCCCTACGGATTAAACATACAGCAGAAGTGTCTCGCAGGACAGTTTTTGTATGGAGGGAAAACACTCACCAGAGAAGAGTGATAAGGATGATGATGGTGGTGGTGATCAACATGTTTACAGAAGAGAGCTGAACTTTTCTGGGTTATTATGCAGGGGGTAGTGGTAATTTCCTACCGATGTTTCTGGACAACCTATCAGTCCCATCTTCAGGGTTCAAGAATCCACACATGCTTTCTTTTGGATTCTTGAACCCTGAAGTTGGGACCAATAGGTTGTCCTGAAAAGTCAGACGGAAATTGCCTTTACTCTTTGCATAATAACCCAGAAGAGCTCAGTTCTTATCCACTTTGCAGTGGAAGCCTGAAATCACACAGCATATTTACAGATATGAGTGCAAAAATTGCACATGTGGCTGAAATAATGAAGTGTTTATACTGCATGTAATTTTTTCATTATAAATTATTTATAGTATCTAAATGTGACAATAACAATACCAGATTTGCAGGCCTGGAAGTCTTTTGTAATGGAAAAGTAGGCTCTTACTTTATGTACGATATGAGTTAGGCTGAAGAACAGAAAAGATTATGTAGAACAGATTTAAGCCATACTTCTTCCATATAAACATGTAAAGAAAATTTATGTTTGGTACTTGCTTCTGACAGTTTGGTGTGAAATTTTATTAGCAGCATTTGCCGTGCTATGGGGAGTTAGTTTCAAAGAAATGAAGTAATCCCAGAGGTGCTGATTATTCAAACAATTCTGCACCCACATAGGTACACCCTTTCCTCAAACCCATACAGAATTGACATCATCATCTTGCACACATTTAACTTAAACTTGGTAAAATGTGCCTGCTTACATGAAACATTTGTGCATGATAACCAAGGTAAGCGTTGCCAAACCTAATTACTGCCTTAACACTGAGGTACAAAGGCAAGAATAACAATACAGTATGAAGAATATTTTTTATAGCATCTCATGTGATTTTACTTTACAGAAATGTGTTTTGTGTGTGTATGTATGCAAGACATTACATGCATGACATAGACAGTGCATTTTTATGGTAATCACATTCATCTATTCTATTTATAGAAATTAATGCACAGGAAACTGTAATTTATTATAATGTCTGAATGATACTATTCACGATTTGTAACTTAGATGTAATTTATAATATTCTGTGGATGTTTGTATGTGATAAACTTGTCTTGCTGTTTGTAATTTGTGCTAACTTGTGGGATTTTAAATAATTGCGATTATGTTTTCTTTAGGTTTGCAAAGTTCTGAATTGGGTAATACAAATGTGTGTTTACAATAGATTTTTTTTTTTTTTAGAAGAGAGCTGGAGTTAATACGGCTTATGAAGAGAGTGAATGAAGGTTTATTACCAACATTTATACAACAAAGCAAGCAGGTAGTTCAGAGTGCTGAATTTGTTTGATCTGCATAAGAGTACAAGCAAACTGTGTGAAGTTTTGATCACATCCAACTGAAGTAATGTTGCAACGAACATATTGTATTGAGTAATGCATAACAGAACCTAAGTATTATAAGCAGAGAGCTTAATTGTTGACATACATGACACTTGGACACAAACTGTATGCTGCAGATTTTTTCTGCTTTCAATCATTCCAGAAATAATTAACGTAGGTAGATTTTTAGATGATTTCAGGCTTTTGAGGCAGTTTAATTCTGCTAATATTTGTCCTGTTTTTGGGTGATGGCATCTTGTAAAAGTAGGCTGTATTGCCAATGTTTCAGTGACTACTTTTTTCATCTTCAAGGTGAAGTGGTGACCTTAGGGCACTTGCCAGTATTTATCATATGTTTCCACCATTAGGACATTGAGCCAGTGGGTAGTGAAAAAATTTATGTATGAGAAGGGCTGATCAGTCTCATTGCTGGGGGAAGGGAAGTGATATGGAGTTGGTATGGTGAGAGAAGTCTTGTTCAGACAGTGTCAGCATTACAGCCCTTTTCTATACTGTGCTATCATTCCAGAACTGCATCAGTGTAAGTATTTATTTCCAACATTTTGTACGTTATATATTTCAATACAAACACACTGAAGAAATTTTAGGAATGTGATATATACATTAATAATCTTCATTCTGATTTTTTTTTTTATTTGATCATTATTAAATTGTTGAAGAACTTGGGATTAGATAGCGTAAGTTAGAGTGTCTGAAGTTTTAAATAATGTTACTTGTCTTTTAGTGAATATCATTTTCATTTTTATGCACACTACTATTCCATTGGTTTGAAATTTGTACATTATGCAAGGAACAAAAAAAAAAGTTCTGAAATTCACACATCTCAGTTGTGAAACACCAAAGACAGGGTAAAAGAATTCAGTAAATACAGTTCCTATTTAAAAAAATGTAATTCAAGCATGATTGTAGTTCAAAAGATAAGATGTTTATTTGAAAAATGTGTACATTATAATGGTAATATTTTCAAAATCACACTTTTGTTTAGCTCTTAGAATATTGTATAATGAAATTTTTGCACATATCAGTGCTTGTCATATATATATATATATATGTTATTTACTTTGGACAGATTTTTAGGATGATAAGGCAGCCTCCAATTTCTTAGTGTTTGTCATCTTGTTTTGAAGTAGGAACTAATGATGACAATAAGAACATTGTGTACATCTGAACCCAAGCTCTCCAATGAAACCAGTCGAGTTCCTTGATGCTTGTTTGTATAAATATCCGGAGGATAAAAACTTTATTACAAACTGCTGAGATCTTTTTGTGTGTATTAGTTGTGACCCTTATTTTAATACATCATAAATTACAAATATACAGTTGTTACATCAGTATTCTTTTGTCAGACTTGTTTTTGAATGCAGCTTGTTTATTCAGCTGATATTTATCAATATTTGAAATGTAGTGAAATGAATAAATATTTGAGTGTTTTACTTTATGTAAATTGCTTTGGCTATGCATTTGAACACCACTAGGAGGATTAAACAAGAGAGAATGGATTTGAATGAGTCATACCAGTGTCTGATCCATGCTGGTGTTGTTAAATGTATTAGACAAGAACATCAATACTATACAAAAAAGCATAAGAACACTCTTCCATGCTAGTAAGGAGATTGATCTAGCAGTGAAAAAGACATGCAGCTTTAAGAAGTATGGTGCATAGTAATACCATTTGAAAATATGGTAACAAAAGGTAAATTTGTTTTTATACAAGCCATTATATCCTACAAGGGAAGTGGAGGTATAGCTCAATTTGTTCTTTCAGCAGTAAATGGTCAGCTGCATACACTGGCCACTTTACCCCTGGGGAAACAGCTCCTGGTACCCAATGAATTGGAGGTTGGTTGGGCTGTAGAGCTGCTTCTGAGGAGAAAAATATTCGTGAACGTGTCGAAAAACAAAGACCCAGATGTTGGCCTGAGGAAACTACAATATGCTACAAGATTTCATTAGTCCCGTGATAACTAATTTAAATGTAATTTTATATTTGTCAACATGCCACACCGTATACATAAGTGTACTAATACTCTTTATGATTATGCCCTAATTCATTATTAATACTTACGTTAGTTTAATGTATGAACTTAAAAAAAATGGGAAGGTATTTACAAGTAAATTTGTTGGGACTGGGCCCTCGTTTTATAAAAAAAGAATTTACCGGGCCGCGGATCTCACAAAGGTTGAGAAATACTGGTATAGCCCACAGCTTAATTACTATACTGTGCTATCCCATCTCCTTTGAAAATATGGCAGGATTAAATACATACCAAGGGGCTGTCAGTAACAAATCAAAGTACATTACATACATACATTAAACAAGTTCAAATTAAATATGGCGGATGCTTGCTATAAATACTAAACCTTCCTGTCTCCCATCCAACATTATGAAAGTCAAAATGGACATGCACGTGTGTGAGATATGCAGTGGTGAATTTAAGTATTCGGTAAATAAAATGCAATCCCCCCCTCCAAAACAAAACCGTTTAATAAGGACCTAATGCGTATAAAATAGAGTGACAAACTTATAAAAGGCTATCAGGTTGCAGCACATTCTACAGCAGACTGCTACAGAACATGACACAATACACTTCCTACAGTAATGAGGCTGTTCTGTGGTATACAAGTGTACGTACTGAAAACCCAACGTCCTATAAAATGTGACGCCACGGTGACTGTCACACCATGATAGTTGTTTCGCAGGATTTTGTTGCTTCAGTCTTCGGGTTCTACGCGGTCTACAACTGGACGGTAAATCTGTACCAGACTGAATGGTGTCAATCTGACAAGACAGTAATCGTCACTACTTCAAACAATGTTTGCCAATGGGATTTGCTGTATTAGGTCCCAGGTTCCGACACCGACAGACCCAAAGGACTTTTTCATCCTGGTCTTACGCGTGCGTCACTGTTTGGACGTGGACCACGGATCATTAGGTAAAACCCCCGTTCGACCGGGTCATTTGCTGTTGCGCAGTAATCGTAGGGAAATTCTGTACTCCATGTTGTCTGTGCACAACCTGAACAGCGATAATTGTCTTTCTTTACAATTGCCATGGCGGAACGTAGGGGTATGGTCTGCGACGTGCGCTGAGGTTAAGGTTACATTCTAACACTTGTTTCATTTACGGGCAATAAAAGGTATATCATGAAGGGCGCTTTTAGTATTACATGTAATTCTAGTTCGGGAAGTCGTTACAATGCCAATTAAATGGTTGATGTTATTATGTGTGTAATAATAGCACTGTCTTCCTTTTTGTAAATAGCTGACTGGCCAATTCGTAAAGTATGGGGAATACCGTGTCTGCTGCTGAAATTACAGCAGCGCATATTATGGGTTCTACGGAAGGAGGTTTTACACCCGGTCGACCTCGTACATTACAGGGAAGTGCGCCACCATCGTGTCCCATGCACAAAAAAGAAGTAATTATTATTTTATTAATTATTACTGTTATTATGGCACTGGTTGGCATTTTTAATAACTGAATCAGGGGCTTATGGTGAAGTGTTCTATTAAAAGTGCGTTAGGAATAAGGCTGTATGTTTTTTTTTTGTAGCTTCTCAAAAAGGACTTTGATCCATGGTGTTGGTTCATAACAAGGTTTGGTGTTTTACCAGCTTTTCTGATTGTCTGACGTATTGTAAGGTGTTCTTTTCACCTTGTTTCAAGTGAAATCATGTTTTTACTTTAACAAATGATTTGGTTGAATTATTTCAATATTTTTGTGGTAGATTTGGGAAATATGATGAAAAGCTGATATTCACTCTTCATTACTCTAATTTGACTGATAGGAGGCAGAATATGAATGGAGCTAGCCTAGATGCCAAGAAGTTACTGAGGTCAAAGCTTGTAACTTATGGTCACATTATATCATTGGCTGTCAAATATACTATTTGTCTGTATGCAGTTTGCAGTTTTTTCTGAATTCGGAAGCAGTATCTTTTTCTTTATTCGGAGATGCCATTATGGTTATTTGATATACAGGAGCCTGATTTAACTGGAAAATATAATTTGTCATCGGTTTAAACATTAAATTATGGGCATAGTATGGAAATTATGTAGCCATAATGCACATTAATGAAAACCTGTCATCATGTTTATATAGTGCACTCCATTTTTTAAATTTTTTCTTGTGTTTAGAGTTTTACTTTCAGTGTTGCATGTGCCTTTTTCTGTCAGTTATTTAGGTTAGCTTGTGTTGAACTTACCCAGAAATACATTGGTTAAGTCAACTCGACATCCTACCACTTTTTGTGCAGTTTTCCTAGTTATTTGGCTATGTCAAGAAAGCATCAGCCTCAAATTTTATATTACAGTGTAGCTGTATTATACATTTTACTGACAAAATTTTTAAACTTACAGCTGAATTGTGTGAGTAATGAAGGTCATCATAGGCTTAACTGAAGACTAGATTCTTAATATTGTAACTGATGTACTTGAGTGACATCATGTGTAATTAGCAAGTTAGAATATCAGAGTAATTGTAGTAGAACTGAGCATGCTGTATTTTGAAATGGAGGTACAGATTAACAGTTACTTGGCAAATCATGCTAAAGTCATATGCACACTTTTAGTATTGTGTTATAGAGACTATCATTTCTGCTTCATATTGAGGTCATTTCACACTGAGATAGGAGCCAGAGGTTCACTTTTTTGCATAAACTTTGTTGTAATTTTTATCATTCCCTGTAGACAAATGGTGTTTTCTTTCTTTCACATTCTCCCCAACTCATCATTTTTAATAACAGTTATTAACAGTTCTTTACTTTTTCTAAAACGAGAGATGCTTAGGTTTGAAAAGGAGAGGGAAGAAAAGCTATATTGAAATATCAAAATATGTACTGTAGTATTGAAAAGTCTGATATGCCATGACTGTATTGTTTGTTTTTGTTCAGACTTTTCTTTTCCTCTGAAAAGGTGATCCTTTTTGATATACTGTTGCATGTACTGACAAAAAAGGTCCTACATAATCATTCACTTACCTTCTGCATTAGTATGTGAAAATCTCTTGTATCAGACATTCTTAACAGATTCTCATTTTTTTTTTAGGTCTTTACACCTGGATGTCCAGTAGCCAGAAATGATGATATCAATCCTTTAAATATGGTAATGATTGACACCTTATAAATATTTTCATGTGCACTTTTAACCACAATGTTCTCCATGTTTTGGAGAAGTTTCACAAATAATGTGTGCCTTCCTTTTATGCAGATGCCCCCGCCAAACCAACTTCCAGCACCAGATCAACCATTTTCTCTTCCAACTCAGCGGCAGGTATCTTCCATTCCCAAAGCTGGTACTGAGAATGAGTTCTGGGTTTATCCATCTCAGCAGGTATGTTTACGAATGTTCCATTAAGTCAGATACCTGGGATAAAATGTTGGCTTTGCTTTGAACTGCACATTAATTGCAAATATGGTTTTTCCTCAAATAGTAGCCAGGTACTAGCCCAGAAACTGGATATAATGGGTGGGTCTCAAGTAGTGAGATTTAGTGCAAAAAATTTGAAGTAGCTATGCACTAAAACAGAAACTGTATATAGTTGTTGGGTTTCAATAGTAGTCAGATACCATCACACAAATATTAGGTCCTGCTGTACAAAATATAGTTGCCCACGTAACCTGGACCTCAGAATTTGTGCACCCTTGCTTGTATCCTATTTGCATCAACTGGTAATTGTTTCAGAAAAATCAACTCAGCCTTGAACTTGTTGTAGATGTTCTGGAATGCAATGCTTCGTAAAGGGTGGCGTTGGAAGGATGAGGACATTGCACCAAAGGACATGGGTGATATTATTCAGATCCATAATGCAAATAATGAGCAAGCATGGCAGGAGGTTTTGAAATGGGAAGCTCTTCATGCTAGGGAATGCGGTTATCCAAAATTGAAGAGCTTTGGAGGCCGTGCAAAAGATTACTCACCCCGTGCACGGATCAGGTACTGGATGGGGTAAGTTAATCGTGTTTTTGTTAGCACTGTTATCTTCATTTATTTGAATTACCAACACACATGCACACTGTTATTAAAACATTATAAAACCTCACTTGGTTAAAAACATTTTAAAAAGTCATTCATAATTCTCCGACATGTTTCGGTTGTTTCTTCCAA